>Ga0224558_1000004_pt1 | contig 280660 bp, 273 predicted proteins | sample 714S32024metaG_FD_180682 | JGI IMG/M metagenome (GOLD analysis project Ga0224558, IMG submission 180682) | Peat soil microbial communities from Stordalen Mire, Sweden - 717 S3 20-24 | ecosystem: Environmental > Terrestrial > Soil > Wetlands > Peat | place: Sweden: Norrbotten County, Stordalen... | reverse complement strand
CGCTCGACGGCAGCAAATACGCCTGCTCCGGACTGTAAGGCTTGAATCGCGACATACTACTTTTGTCTCTCAACTCGACTATAAAAATCAAGTGCCTTGTCGAGTTCTCACGCAGACACTAAAGCCCTCTCTCTATTTGTATCCATTTCGGCACGACTGAAGTCGTGCCCTGACACAATGCAACTAGAGATTAGAATCTTCCGTAGCCTGTTTAGCCTCTGCTTGCTTTTGTTTCTTCAAATAGGCAGACCCATACAAATACTCGACGGGCGAATTCGCCAGTCCCGCGTTTACTGGATTGTTATCGATGTACTCCTGATGCTGCTGGAAGCTTTGCTCATCATTGATGCGTTCGTCAGAGAATCCCCGTTGCCAAATCTCGCCGCGAAACTCCAGTTCCTTGTTGGCTCGGAACGAAAAACTTCCCTTGATCAACTGCATCGCCTTTTCAAGACTCATCTCGCCGGGAACGGTCATCAGGATGTGAACGTGGTTGGGCATGACGACAAAGTCGCGAACGACAATCTTCTTGGAACGCATGGTTGAACGTAGGACTTCGATGAAGAGATTCGCCATGCGGTCGGTCTGAAAGATGGATCTTCCGCCTGCTGTGCGCGTGGTTACAAAAAACGTCCGCGCACATCCCACGGCGCTGTTTGGGTCCGAAGGTCGGGAAGGTCTCGCCATCGCAGGGGCTAAAGCCCGATTCTTTTTGCTATCGTTTCGGCACGACTAAAGTCGTGCCCTGACACAATGCCGCAGGCCGAAGTCTATCTTCTCCCAGGTCTCAAAATCGAGACCTGCGGCACCCGGCTATTTTATCGGAGGTTGACTCGTCGGCTGTGCGGCCGGATGTAATGCCACGTAGGCATCGCGATTGTGCTGAAATATGGGAGACATCAAGAGGTTTTTTACCTCGAATGCGGGCACAATCACCGACACATTGCTGTTAGCAGAAACCGTGCCTTTGTAAGTGGTTGCTACATTGAGCGTCAGGTCCTCGGTCTCTAGTATTTCGCCGGTTACGACTCCGAGGAACTTGTAATCGTAGCCGATCCCATTCTTGAATTTGGTAACGTCGACAAACATGGGCGAGCCGCTGTTGCCACCGAAGGCGTGCGCCTCTGCGAGGTAGACATGTCCGAGCATATGCAGGGTTGTTTGAATGAGGCCCTCCGGGAGCATGGCAATTGCGCCAGACCGCACAACTGGCTCCAGCGATGTTATTCCTGTGTACTGGATGAAAAGCCCAGTAAAAATCACGGGGTCGCCCTCGACGACCTCGTTTTTCTGAATCATCTCCTGCGTCACGAAGACATTGGTTGGGACCGGGATAAAGTCAAACTCTGAGTTCGAGAGCGCAAACTGAGTTGCGGCCAGATCGACCGAGCCGTCATCAGGGAAGATCCACACACCCTCCTGGCTAACGGCAAGAGATTGAAGGTAAGGCGTGGGGTTTGCCGTCGTCCCGACATGGTTGACAGAAATCGAATAGTTGACGACTTTGCAAGGCCTTCCGTTCTCAATGCCGGGCTGTACTACGTGCCTGTTCGTGACTAGGTAGTTGAAGCCCATGTCTTTGCCAACTCGTTCATCGAGAAAGTTGACGATAAAGCCGGTTCCGAAATAGGATTCCTGCCTCAACCTCGCGAATTCTTCCGGCTTCAGTTTCGCGATTCCCTCATCCGACCATCTAGCACGATCTTCCGAGGACATCGCGACCAGCTCTTGTTCGGATGGCATATGGACGCAATTTGTCCTGATAAAGACCACGGTCTTCTTGATCTGCGCGGAAAAAGGCAATTTCGCTGGAATGGGCGTTTGCGGGTTTGCACTTGGTGGCGCCTGGCCGAGCGCGCCAAATGGCGTGCAGAGACTCAAAGTAAGGGCTGACAGAATAATTGATCTGCTTCGCATCTTTTTCCCCTTTGATGATAGAACGTCGTTCATCCTCGGTCTTGCAAGGGAAATTTTTCGTGTCCCAGTGGTCTAGCGGGTGTCGCAGGTCCGGGACTGATGAAAGTTAGGCACCTCAAATCCCTCTTCTGGGACTCGCGAGTTTAGCTGGACGTGCAATTCCTACCCCTTGCGTCCGCGGACAGCTTCCTTAGCTTCGGCGGGGCCGGCGGCGGGGACTTCGGGGACTTCTGCTTTGGCGGCGCCGATCCCCAGTTTCTTGCGCAGTTCGGCGTCTATCTTGGCGAAGATGTCCTTGTTCTCCTTGAGGAAGGAGCGGGTGTTTTCGCGTCCCTGGCCGATGCGCTCGCCGGAGTAGGCGTACCATGCGCCGGATTTCTCGACAATGTTGTGGACCACGGCCAGGTCGAGCACGTCGCCCTCGCGGCTGATGCCTTCGCCGTAGATGATGTCGAACTCCGCCTCGCGGAAGGGCGCAGCCACCTTGTTCTTGACGATCTTGACCTTGGTGCGGTTGCCGGTGACGGCGTCTCCGTCCTTGATGGCGGCGATGCGGCGAATGTCCACGCGGACCGAAGAGTAGAACTTGAGTGCGCGGCCGCCGGTGGTGGTCTCCGGGTTGCCGAACATGACGCCGATCTTTTCGCGAATTTGATTGATGAAGATGAGTGCGGTGCGGGATTTGGAGACCGTGCCGGTGAGCTTGCGCAGTGCCTGCGACATGAGGCGGGCCTGGAGGCCCATGTGGGAGTCGCCCATCTCACCGTCCAGCTCGGCCTTGGGGACCAGAGCGGCAACTGAATCGACGACCAGCACGTCGATGGCGCCACTCCTGACCAGGGTTTCAGTGATCTCCAATGCCTGCTCGCCGCTATCGGGCTGCGAGACCAGCAGGTTGTCGATGTCCACACCCAGCTTCTTGGCATAGCTGGGGTCCAGCGCGTGTTCGACGTCGACAAAGGCCGCCAGACCGCCGGCCTTCTGCGCCTCGGCGATGATCTGCAAGCAGATGGTCGTCTTGCCGGAGGACTCGGGGCCGAAGACCTCGCTGACGCGGCCGCGGGGAATGCCGCCGACGCCCAGCGCGGCATCGAAGCTGATGGAGCCAGTAGAGATTACGGCAATCGGTACCATTGCCTCTTTGGAGCCGAGCCGGACAATCGACCCTTTACCAAACTGTTTTTCGATCTGTGCAAGGGCAAGTTCTACGGCTTTGCTGCGGTCATCGGCGATTGCCATGGGGGGACTCCTCTAGCACTCCGCGCCTGCTCCCCTTCAAGGAAGGGTGAGAAAAATCTAAGGCGGGGAAAGCGTTTCGATGGGATTGTAGCAGGGCAGGACAGACTAATGATAGGAAAAAATGGCGAAGAAATGACGAAGTGTTGAATCAAGCGGCCAAATCCAGCAAATGCATCAATCGTAAAAAGTGCATCAATTTGCGATTTGACGTAAAATGAGATCATGAGAACCACAATCACACTGAAGAACGAGACCCATGACTTTGCCAGCTATTACGCCCATGCGCGGGGGCTCACGCTCAGTGCGGCCATCGACGAGCTGATCCGCAAGGCGCAGGCGGCGCCGAAACCTAAACCCGAAATCGTATTTTCTCCAGACGGTTTTCCAATGTTTCCTCCTTCTGGGACCGGCAGGGTTATTACAGACGAGATGGTGAAGAAACTCGAGGAGGAAGAGTTTGATCCTAAAAAGTTTGCTTGATCTGAACGTATTGATCGCGCTCACGGATCCCGAGCACCAGCATCACCAGAAGGCACGGAACTGGTTCGCTTCCTCCGGTAGAGAGCGATTGGGCGTTTGTCCCTTGACTGAGGCGGGATTTCTCCGCGTAACGACAAACCCCGCTTACAGTCCTAAACCACACACCTTCGAAGAATCTATCGCCATTCTTCAGGTGCTCAAGGGACGTGATGACTATTGGTATTGCCCGATTGCTGAAAGCTGGGTAACCCTTACCGTTCCGTTCGCCGCGCGCATCAGCGGCCATCAGCAGGTAACCGATGCCTATCTTTTAGGGCTTGCGATCAAAGAGAAAGGTGTGCTGGTCACCTTCGACAAGGGCATCCAATATATGGCGGGCGCGGAGTTCAGCCGGAACGTTCTACTCCTTGAGTAAAGGGCAATCTGCAAATCAAACGGTGTAAGCGCCGACGCGGATCTCGCGGCTGGTCAACTCGTCGCAGGCGCGGTCCAGGGTTTCGTACTCCCGGTCGTGGTCCTTGCGGAAGGCGCGGAAGGCCTCTTCGCTGGCCCAGCGGTCGATAGTGAGGTAGTTGCCGGGGATGTATGCGTCCTTCAAGAGCTCGGTGCCCCGGTACTCGGGCGAGGCGCCAAAGAGCTGCGCCCATGCACCCTGTGGAGAATAGGCGGCCTCGAAGGCGGCAATCTTCTCCTCAGCAATCTCGAACTGCCATACAACGACAAACATACGCGTATCCGATCTTGACTTTATGGTAGCGCAAGGGGGAGTGCGTTGGCGAAAGGGAGAGAATATTCGGCAGCGTATGAAGGCACTACATCTTCTTCAGATTGGCGAACTTTTCCATCAGTTTTTTCATGCCGTGGTTGTTGAAGAGGATGGTGAGCTTGGCGTCATCTCCATCGCCTTCGCGCAGCAGGACGGTGCCTTCGCCATACTTCGCGTGGCGTACATGCTGACCCTTCTTCAGATTGACCGCGCCGCTGGATGCGGGCAGGTCCATGGCCGGAGCTGACACAGCCGGGCGGGGAAGCGATCCAGGCTTGCCATGCCCCGCCTTGCCGCCGAAGAAACGGGCGATGTTGTCGATGGAGCGCCCTTCCGGCGGCGTTTCCGGAGCTTCCGCACTTTTTCCTTTTGGACTGGATTCGTGACTCGAGGAAGACGCTTTGGGAGTCATCCAGGAGGCAACAAAGGGCTTGCCGGAAGAGTGATTTCCGCTTGCACCGTAGCCCTTGTTCCCGCTCGCGGCGTTGCTCCTGGCGGTTGAGCGCGGGGCTTCCTGGTTTTCATCTTCGTAGTTGTAGTGCCGGTCGGCAAAGTCGCCCGCAGTGCTGGTGCGGCGCCCATAAGCCTTGGGGTAGCCGGGAGTGGACCAGGATGAGGATTGGGCAGGAGGGCGAGTGCCGAGATTCTCGATCAACTGGCTGGGGACTTCATCAAGAAAGCGGGAAGGAATGCTCATCTCCGGAGCGTCGCTGCCGTAGCGTCTCCTGTAGTGAGCGCGGGTTAGTATGAGCGAGTTCATGGCGCGGGTCATGCCGACGTAGCAGAGACGGCGCTCCTCTTCGAGCTCGTCGGGGTTGTTGAGGGTGCGCGAGTGAGGAAAGAGACCCTCTTCCAGGCCGGCAAGGAAGACCAGCGGAAACTCCAGGCCCTTGGCGGCGTGCAGTGTCATGAGGGTGACGCGAGCCTCCGGATCGTATTGGTCGGTGTCGGAGGCCAGGGCGGCGTGGTCGAGAAAATCAGCCAGAGTCTCGCCACGGGCTTCGGCGTCGTGGGCGGCATTGGCCAACTCCTTCAGGTTTTCAATGCGGCTGAAGGCCTCCGGCGAGCCTTCGGTTTCTAAAGCTTTGATGTAGCCGGTGCGGTCGAGGAGAAAACGGATCAGCTCGGGAAGAGTGGCCGCGTCTCCGGGCTTGCGAAATGCTTTCCCGCGCCCTTTCTCTTCTTCAGCGGCTTCTTCATCGTCCGCTTCAACGTCGGGATTGGGTGGAGTTGGAATCCCGGGCACCCGAGCTTTGGATTTTGCGGCGAAAGGCGAAAAGCTTGTGGCCTCGAACTGCGGAAGACCGTTTCCTTCCGTGCTGTCTGAGTCTGCCGTGGTGGCGCCGAACGCGAAGCCCGTATCGGCATCTTCCGCCTCTGTTGCGGCAATGTCGGCGGAGAGCTTGCCGGCAAAGTCGGGGTCCATCATAGCCTGGGCGTCGAGGATGAGCTGGCGGAAGGAGTCGATGGCCATCAACGCACGGCCAGGGATGAGGCGATTCGAAATGGCGGCGGCGAGGGCGTCCCATGTGGACTGGCCGGTCTCCAAGGCCAGACGCTCCAGGGTTTCGAGGGAGGTTTTGCCGATGCCGCGGACCGGGGTGTTGATGACCCGCTGCAGAGCCATGGAATCGTGTGGATTGCGAATGAGGCGCAGATAGGCGAGGAGGTCTTTGATCTCTGCGCGCTCGTAAAAGCTGAAGCCGCCGACCATGGTGTAGGAGATGTTATAGCGGCGCAGAGCCTCTTCAACCAGCCGGGATTGGGCGTTGGTGCGATAGAGGACGGCACAGTGCTGCGCCGCTCCGGTTTCAGACGAGTTCCCCTGGCGCAAAAAAGCCTGGATGCGATCGGCGATGAAAAGGGCTTCGTTTTCGCCGTCAGGAGCCTCGTAATAGCCGATGAGCGAGCCGCCCTGGCGATCTGTCCAGAGCTTCTTGCCCTTGCGGCGGATGTTGTTGGCGACCACGGCTCCGGCAGCTTCCAGAATAGTCTGAGTTGAACGGTAGTTCTGTTCCAGCCGGACGATGCGGGCGTTGGGAAAGTCCTTTTCAAACTCCAGAATGTTGCGAATGTCGGCGCCGCGCCATGAATAAATGCTCTGGTCTTCGTCGCCGACCGCGCAGACGTTCTTCCGCTCGCCGGCCAGCAGCTTCATCAGCTCGTACTGAGGACGATTGGTGTCCTGGTACTCGTCGACCAACAGATAGCGGTAGCGGCGCTGGTAGCGCTCTCTCGCTTCGTTCGAAACTTTGAGCAGGCGAACAGCTTCCAGCAGCAGGTCGTCGAAGTCGAGGGCGTTGCACTTGCGCAGCTCGGCCTTGTAGCCCTGGTAGATGTGGGCAATGCGCTCGCCGTTGGGGTCCTTGGAGGAGAGGTAATACTCCTGGGGATCGACCATGTGATTCTTGGCCCAGGATATGCGGCCAAGAACCGCGCGCGGGGTGAGCTGCTTGGTGTCCAGGCCCATGCGCTTCATAATCTGCTTGACGACGGCCTGCTGGTCGTTCTCGTCGTAGATGGCAAAGGCGCGAGTAAGGCCATCGCCGCCCACCTTGAGAGCCTCGATGTCTCGGCGCAAAATGCGAACGCAAAAAGAGTGAAAAGTGCAGAGAAGCGGCTTGGTGAGGGAGGAGTGGCCGAGGAGGCGGTCGACGCGTTCGGCCATCTCGCTGGCGGCCTTGTTGGTGAATGTGACGGCCAGAATGGAGTCCGGCGCGACGCCCTTCTCGCGGATAAGCCAGGCGATACGGCTGGTGATGACGCGGGTCTTGCCCGAGCCAGCCCCGGCGAGAATAAGCAGTGGGCCCTCTGAGGCTTCAACTGCTGCGCGCTGTTCGGGATTCAGATTGTCGGTTAGCGGCTGCAAGGGGCAAGTCCGGGCGGGAAGGGTCCTGGGTCTAGTGTACCGGTTGGGGGTCGAGAGAGCAGTGTTATCGCACTGCAGTGCCCGTCGAATGCGCCGGCGGTTTCCTGTTACGTCGACCGTTGACGAGAGAATAACTACCGAGTGGCCGGTTGTTGTTAGCACATAATATGACCGGTATTTTTAGCAAGTGAAGTGTCCGCATGGCGAGCGGCAAGGATAGAACCATGCGAGGAAGCATGGAGATCTATCCGAGGACCGCGGCGGAGCGGGCGATGAAGTTACACGAAGTACTGTTGAGAGCCTCAGCAGGGAAGATCAAGTGGTGGCAGGCAGCGGAGTTGATCGGGATCAGCGAGCGTCAGATGCGTCTCATCGACGCCGTGGATGCCATGGCCGACAACCGCGACGAACTACTCTTCGAACTGCGCGGGGCAACTCAGCGCCAGTTCGCCCTCTACCGCATCCTCCGCGGCCAGGCAGAAAAACTCTTCGTCACCGGCAACGCGGAACTCGGCGACACGTGCAGGGAGTAAGGCGGGAAACTAAAATACCTATCATCCCGCCGCGCGTATCTAAGCCCTAAGCCCTATTCCCTATTCCCTGTTCCTGTGCACTTTCGAACATGTTCCCCGGCATTCCCTCCGATAAAATGTCGCTTGATGGGTGGGCGCGTCGCCACTCTCCAGGGACTTCCCCCCTATGGCTTCCGTCGCAGCAGCACCAACTCACGTACTGGCCCCTGAAGATAACTCGGGGGCAACCGAACAAATTCCCGCAGCCCCGCCCGCTCGGCCTCAAGTTCGCATGGGCCGCGTCGCAAGCGTCGGCGCTGGCATCAACTGGCTCACACTGAGCGTCATCATCGTCTTTCACCTTGGTGCACTGGCGGCGCTATTCTTCTTCACCTGGCAACGGCTTACGGTGATGTTGGTGCTCTCTATTTTGGCCATCAATGTTGGCATCGGCATGTGCTACCACCGCTTGCTGACCCATCGCGGTTACCAGGCGCCCAAGTGGCTGGAATACTTGATGGCCGTCTGCGCCACGCTCTCGCTTGAGGGCGGTCCCATCTTCTGGGTGGCCACTCATCGCGTCCATCATCAGAACAGCGACCGTGAGGGCGACCCGCACACTCCCCGCGAGGGCGGCTGGTGGGCTCACGTCGGATGGATCGTCTGGGGCAATGCACTGCACGCCCAGACCAAGCTCCTTGCCCGCTACGTCCCCGACCTCGAGTGCAACCGCTTTTATGTCTGGCTGAGCAAGTATCACTGGATTCCGCTCACCGTTAGCGGCGTACTGCTCTTCGGCCTCGGATGGCTCTCGGGCGGATGGAAAAGCGCCGTCGGAATGTTGCTCTGGGGAGGCTTTCTGCGCGTGACCCTCGGCCTGCACTCTACATGGCTGGTAAACTCCGCCACCCATCTCTGGGGCTCCCGCCGCTTTGATACACGCGACGACTCGCGCAACAACTGGTGGGTGGCGCTGCTCACCGGCGGCGAGGGCTGGCACAACAATCACCACGCCAACCCCGTCTCAGCGCGCCATGGCATCGCATGGTATGAGATTGATCCCAACTATTGGGGTATCTGGCTGCTCTCCAAAATCGGTCTCGCCCGCAGGATTTATGTAGCCCCGTTCGACCCAGCGAATCCCAATCCGGCAGAGAACTGAATCGGAAACTATCTACGGGTGCCCTAGGTCTCGATTCTGAGGCCTGGGAATGTAGACTCTACTTCCCCAGTAGCGCGCCCTATGTCTGACTACAAATGATCGGTGGCCCACATCTCGATTTTGAGATGTGGGAAACCACCAAGGATAGTTATTCATCCGTGGGGTGGCTTACGTTCTTTGTAAATCGGTTAAGGTGGGATAGCTCCACATATCTATGGCTTTTTCCACTCTTCCAGCTAGCAACTCTACTTCCCCACTTTGGCCCGAACCCACAGCACTGCAAACACCGGCAACACCACCACTAGCACCACGACCCCGGCGGGAAAACCAACGTACCGGTAGCTGTCGGCGTAACTCACCGCGTGATGACCAATCGAATTCCAAGCCAGCAGAACAAAGATGGCCACCGTAGTCGTTGCGAAAAACGTGAAGAACGCCGCTGCAAAGGCCAGCAGCAGGCTGGTGAACAAGCCGAATCCCTTCAGGGGAAATCCAAAAACCGTTCCGCCTTCTCTTTGCACCGATTGCGCCATCATCTCGGCCCCCAGTTGATCTAGAATACAAGTTCATGGCGAGCAGCGCACAAGTCGATCTTTGGCCGGCGGAAAAAGTCGCCACGCAGGTGGCCGTCACCGACGCCCCCAACGGAATTCACTACGCCATGTGGGGCGAGACGCGCATCTCCGACGCCGACCTCGAGCGCCTGGTCAGTGCCGTGCCGACCGCGTTCTCTGCTGCGCTCCAGCATCGCGCTTATTACTTTGTCCCCCTGGCCATCGCCGACACCGACGACATCATGGTCGCGCCCGGCTACACCGTCGATCTAGGCGACCGCGCCATCTGCCATCGCAACGCCTCTTTCGGCTCCACCCAGGCCGTCTTTCTCTCCACCCGCTTGGTCGAGGACCGCTTCGGACTGGCCTTCGAGTTCTTCATCAACGTGGCCCACAACTTTGTCGAGGCCGCCGGCGTCCCGGAAAGTTTTTCCACCCTCGTCTGGCAGCAGGCCGAGGCCCAGGTCCGCGGTGAAACCAGCCAGGACGCATGGGAGACCCGCCGCCGCGCCCAGGACGTTCGCAATCCAGAAAGCAAAACCGGTCAGATCGCCATCGACGAGCGCGCCCGCAGCAGTTTCTTCGAGTCCGCCTTCTCCGACGCGCTCGCCATCTACATGCTTTCCCTCGCCGTCGATTTCGACTACCACGATCTCCGCGAGCGCGACTACCCGCTCCTCGCCGCCCCCGCCCTAGCCGAGCGCCTCCGCCACGTTGCCACCCTATTCCCCGCCAATCAAGGCTACGAGTTCCAAGTCCTCTACCGCCGCAAGGGATGATCGCGGAGTTACAATCGCTGGGAGCAAGGAGCCAGCGATGCGCAAGCCGCTATTTCTGTTTGCATTCGTTCTTTTAATCTCATCGCATAGTTATTGTCAGACGGAAAATATCTCCAACTGGACAAAGCTGATCGATGCAAACAAATGCGACGAAGCAAACCGGTTATGCACTGCATTCGTCGATTCCATAATTAAAATTGAGAAAGCTGAGGCGCAAAAGTGCCTGGCCAATGTAGCTCTCTGCGGTCATAGCATCATCCAACTACAAGGCGATGATGCGGGTGGCGGAACGCTTGGGGGTGGATTTACGCCCGAGGCCGTGGACGAGGCGCTCGTGCATCTTAACCTGGGCATCAAGATCGCTCCGCAGGACCTATCCATTCACATGGGAAGGCTTCATATACTGGAGGTCGCTGTTCGCTATTCGGATATGGTCAAGGCGCTCGATGAGAGCTGCGACATCTACGAAGGAAGAGATGCTCTTGATGCCTGGATGGCTTATGCGCCGGAACTGAGCGACCTTCGGCAATATCAGGTTGCGCTCGAATTCATGAAGGTGCTGGACAAGCATTATCCGAATAATCCAGACATTCTTGGTAATATCGGCGCATTTCTATCGCTACTCAAGAAAGACTCTGAGGCTATCATCTACCTGGAAAGAGCCGCCCAACTGGCACCCAAAGACCCAATCAATGCATGGGATCTGGGCAGGACTTATGACTATGCTGGTCAGATTGAGCTTGCGGACATGTGGTATCAGAAAGCGCTTGCTCTTCAAACCGACGAAAAACAGAGATCTGAAAACTCATGCCTTTATGCCATTTTCGTAGAGACAAAGCTACATGATCGAGCGCGAGCTTGCCCAATGGAAAAGAAGGATTGCGCAGAAGATGAGCAGTCAGCGTGTGCTGCTTCTCTTGACTCCAGCAAGCAGCCCAAGTAGCAGGCTGAGAGCTACTCAAACAGCGTCCCCACCCTAGCCATCACCTCATCCAATATCTCCGCCGGAAGCGCGTCTACCTTCCTGCCTCCCCGCGCGGCGATGTCGAGCACACGCGGCTGGTCGCAACGCACAACCCCGGTAGTCCGGATGCCCGTAATGTGGACCGCAAAGCCGATGCGCCGTATGAACTCCTTGCCGCTGGTGATAGGCAATACTACGGGCAGGTCAGTCACTTCGTTAAACGCGGTTGGCGAGATGATCACGACGGGCCGTTGGCCCTGTTGCTCTTGGCCAAAGCTGGGGTCGAGCGAAACCTCGTATATATCGCCCCGCTTCATAGCACTTCACGGCCCATCGGCGGGGCGTCGAGCCATGCCCATTCCTTCGACGTCATCGGCTTGGAGTTGTCGCTCTCGGCCAGCAGTTCGTCCAGCGTGTAGCGCGGCTTGGGCCGAGGCTGCATCACCAGGCGTTCCCCATCCACCGCCAGACCGACCTTCGCCCCAGCCTTGAGGTGAAGCTGCTCCAGAATGGCCGGCGGGATGGCCAGCATAACCGAGCCGCCTACTTTGCGCAGGTTGGTGGTGTGCATGGCGTAACCTCTACGGCTATTATATCAAAATATAACAATATCGACAAAAGTACGAAATGATTTTTGGCGCTAGCTTGAAGAGTATGAGGTTCGCGGATTGCTCAAAACGGAGGGAGACCGGGGGATTATCGGGGCCCCCAGCGATAGGTCTTCGTAAATGGGGTGGAATTCAATCTCCACATAAAGCCAATAAAATCAGCCCAGTAAACAAGTTCTCGCCTTTGAGACCCGGGAGACCAAAAACCTTATGCCGCGCAAGCGCCGTCTGCCGTACCGCAGGTGCCGCGCAAGCACCGTCTGCATGAACGGCCAGTTCCTACTCCTCGTGCGGCTCCTCTTCCAGATTCTCCAGCGCTGCCAAAGCCTCGTCCGGCACATCCCACTGGCGGAGAATCTTGTAGATCACGCCTGTCGAAAACCCCGCCCCCACCAACCGCCGCATAATCCGCGCGGTCTCCTTTGCGTTCTCCGGCTTGCGCAGCCGCCTGCGTGCCAGATGCTCACGCGCCAGAGCCTCCTCGTTGGTCTGGCCGTAGCGCGCCTCCAGCGTCTCTGCAATCAGTTCGCTACCCACACCCTTCTGCTTCAAGTCCTGCCGCACCCGCCGCTCGCCCAGCTTTTCATTCTGCTGGCGCAGCCGCGCATAGGTCTCGGCAAAGGCAGCATCGTCCAGGTAGCCGTGTTCGCGCAGCCGCGCCAAAGCCGCCGCAACCATCGCATCGCCTCGCTCCCCCGGCTCCACCCGCGTCTTCATCAGCCGGCGCAGATCGGCCTCCGTGCGCATCTGCCGCCCCAGCGACTTCACGCCATACTCGTACAGCCCGGCCTCGTTCAAAAACGTGCGCGGCTTCGAAGATTTGCGGCCAAATGCCATGGCATCCTATTCCCTAACCCCTAATCCCTAATCCCTAACCCCTATTTCGTCCACTCATCCACCCAATCGTTCACCGTCTTCCACCACAGCCGCGAGTTCTGCGGCTTCAGCACCCAGTGGTCCTCATCCGGAAAGTACAGCATCTTGCTCGGCACCTTCAGCCGCTGCAACGTGGTGAACATCTGGTACCCCTCGCTCACATCGAGACGATAATCAAGCTGCCCATGCACCACCAGCATCGGCGTCTTGAAGTTTTTCGCCGCCAGCATCGGCGACCACTTGCGATACGGATTCTCCGCGTCCGGCTTTCCGTAGTAATCCCACGGCTTGCCCTTGAACTCCCACTCGTTGAACCACAACTCCTCCGTCGTCCCGTAGGCCGATTCGGGGTTGAACATTCCGTCGTGGCTCACAATGCACTTGAAGCGGTCCGTATGCCCCTCCACCCAGTTGGCCATGTATCCGCCGTAGCTCGCCCCCAGCGCGCACTCCCGCCCCTTATCGATAAACGGATAATGCTGCTCGGCGTAGTCCAGCCCCTCCATCAGATCGGTAAACGGCTTACCGCCCCAGTCGCCGTTCACGCCATCCACAATCGCCTGCCCGTATCCCGTCGAGCCGCGCATGTTGATCATCACCACCACGTACCCGTTCGCCGCAAAGAGTTCAGCGTTCCAGCGATAGCTCCACGAATCTTCCCAAGCCCCCTGCGGCCCTCCGTGAATCAAAAACTTCACCGGATACTTCTTCGCCGCATTAAATCCCGGCGGCCGGATCAGAAATCCTTGCAGCTTGGTCCCATCCTTCGCTGTAAACCAGAAATCCTCCAGCTTGCCTTCGTAGAGTTGCGCGAAGATCGCGTCGTTTAGGTGAGTAATCGGCAGCAATGTCCTTTTGGACGGCTCACCAAGTGCAACCAGTTTTTCAAATTCGCTCTTCGATCCTGCAAAATCAATTCCGACAACCATTTCTCCCGGCTGTAATGCAGGCTCAATATAGTCGCCGAACCTTACCACTTCAGTGGGCGATTGAACGGTCATTCTTGTAGCTAGAATGCTCCGATTGTCAGGAAGGATATGCAGGTCTCCGTATACGCCATACCCTTGATCCGGAGTAACTAGTCGTTCCAACCCCATACCATTTTTGGCAATTCCGTTTCGGTCAACAACAAAGACTGGTTCTGTTCCTTCATGTCCTGCAATAAAAATTATTTTGCTCGAGTCCCGACTCCATGCGAACTCATCCACCCAATTCTCAAACTTAGGCAGCAAATCCTTGATCGTCTTCGCCGTCCGGTCATAAACTACCAGCCGGAACTTGTCAGCCTCATATCCCGCCCGCTCCTCCGACCGCCACGCCAGCCACTTCCCATCCGGCGAGTAGGCAGGATTGAAGTTGCCGCCCTTTGACGTGCTGATCGCTACCGGCTTCGCCGCCGGGTTCGTCAGGTCAAGCGTAAAAATCTTTGCGCTCACGCTGATCGCTGGCTCCTCATCCAAATTCTCGGTAAAGGCCAACTCCTTCCCATCCGGCGCAAAGGCGCAGCCGCACCCTCCGCCCTCCAGCGAAAACGGCGGAACGTCGTGCGGGTCGTTGGGCGTCAAATCCCTCACCGCGCCCGTTCCCACCGTCGCCAAAAACAGATGCGTGCGCTTCTCCCCGGTGAAGTGGTCCCAATGCCGATAGAGAAGATGTGTAAAAATCTGCGCCTTCACCTTGCTCGTCGCCAGCGCTGCATCCCGATCCGCATTGCACTTGTCGCCAACTCCGCCGTCCGCAGCCGTAATCGCCGGGCAATCCGGGTACACCGCCGAAGTAAACAAAACCGAATTCCCGTCCGGCGACCAGATCGCGTCCCCGGCCTCAGTTGAAATCGACGTCAGCTTCTTCGGATTGCTCGTAGCCCCAGAAGCCGCATCAAAGTCCGCCAGCCAAACCTGCTCCGACCCGCCGCGTCCGCTCAAGAACAAAATCCGCTTCCCGTCCGGCGCAAACTGCACTCCGCCATCCTTCGCCTGCGCCACGGCCAGCTTCATCGGTTCACCACCCGCAATCGTCTGCAACCAAAGCTCCGGCGTCTTGGTGTTCTGCTCCAGATCCACGGTGGTCACGGAGTAAGCCAGCCACTTGCCATCCGGCGAAACAGCGGTCTCTCCCAGCCGCTTCATCTTCATCATGTCCTCAAAGTTCATGGGGCGCTTCGCCTGCGTCGGGCTTGTCGGCGCGGCGGCGGCAGGCGCGGTTTGGGCAATACAAATCGGGGCCAGAACGAAGGCCATTACGGCAAAAAGCAGTGTTTTACGCATGAATTTTTCCTGTTCGCGCGGCAATCACATCTGCTTCAGCGCGAAGAATAAGTTTACTCCGCGCAACGCGCTGCAGGGCAGAGGGTCTTCGGACGGGCTTCAGAATCAGGTTCTTTTGAAAATGCTGGGTACCCCACCCGTACAGCATGGATTCTAACGCAACGCTGTAAAGGGTGGAACCCACAACGCACCACTGAAGGCCGCTTCGGCATACAGGTCAAGATTACAATTCCGGCCCCATCTACCGGGGGAAGCTGACAAGGTTTTTCAGCTTCATCCGCACGGATGGAGGCCGATATGGCACACAAACCAACCTTTGCAGAATGGGTCCGGGCGTTCGGGGTTCACGCGGTCGCGGAACTTTGCGGTGTGACCGAGCGGACGGTCTACCACTGGATTTCGGGGCACTCTAAGCCCAAGCATGCCGCCTGTCTCATCATCATGAGCCGGGCAAAGCACCTCACCTTCGCCGACATCGTGGGGGGTGCGCAGTGAAAGCTCCCCAACCCATCACCATGATACTCATGGCTCTGGTTTTCGGCCTGGCCCTCTCCGATTTTAGCGAGGGCAACAAGCGCCGAGCCTGGTCTTCGCTCTTCGGCCTCTTTGTAGCCGCGTTTCTCCTAACCTGGGGCGGCTTCTTCAAGGGGGCGATTCTATGAGCACACCCACCCTCGAACTTCCCAGCACATCACTACAGCAGCAGGACGACGACGCCCGGAAAGCCGCCTGGCTGGCCGAGCGCCGGACCTGCATCACCGGCACCGACATTGCGGCCATCTTTGGGATGAGCAAGTACGCGAGTCCCATCGACATCTGGCTGAGCAAGAAGGCCCAGCTTGAAGTCGAAGTCAACGACGCCATGGAGTTCGGGACTCGCTTCGAGCGCCCCATCCTGGAGGTCTATGCCGAGCGGACGGGCATCCCCCTCGAGTTCGCAGACCATTGGACACTCCACCATGTTCCCGGATTCCCGCTCCTCGGAGCCTCACTCGACGCCCGTCGGCTGAATGGCGACCGGCGTCCGGTGGACGCCAAGACGGCCGGCTTCAAATCCGACGAATGGGGCGAGAGCGGGTCAGACAACTTCCCGATTGCCTATCAGTTCCAGCTTGCCGTGCAGATGATGGCTTGCGACGAGCCGGAAACGGGCTTCGTGACGCCAGCCGCCGATCTTGCCGTCTGCTTTGGCGGGTACGGAGGTCACAAATTCGCCCCCTACACCCTCTACCGTGACCCAGAGATCGACGCGGCTATTAAAGAGCGCGCCGAGGAATGGTGGCAGAAGCACATCGTCGGCGATACACCACCGGAGCCGGATGGCTCCGAATCCTATGGTGAATACCTCAAGGCCCGTTTCAGGCGGTCCACCGAAATCACCATGCCGGTCACGGCTGAGGTTGCCGAATGGGCGGCTTCCTTGCGCACCGCAATGGAGCGCATCAAGGACGCTGAGGTTGTCAAAGAAGCCGCTCAGCAACGCATCAAGGCGTACATGGGCGACGCCGCGGCCATCCCCGGCATTTGCACCTGGAAGAACAACAAAGACAGCGATGTTATCGACTGGCACGCCGCTTTCGAGTCCTTCTGGTTCGAATCCGCGCCTCAGCATGGCCTCGGCGACAGCGACAAGCTGGAGATCGTCGCAACCTTCACATCAACCAAACCCGGACCCAGAGTGTTCCGGATGAGCAAGTAGAAAGCGAGACTCGCAAATGGCAAACAACGCCGAAATTCAGTTAGCACGCAAGCAGATCGTCGGCCTCCTGGAGAGCCAGAAGGCACAGATCACGATGGCGCTCCCGAAGCATCTGACGGCTGATCGTCTCTGCCGTGTCGCCGTCACCGAGATGAGCAAGAACCCGAAGCTCTTCGAGTGCACACAAACCAGCATCCTCGCCTCGATCATCATGGCCGCGCAGCTTGGCTTTGAGGTCGGCGTCATGGGCCAAGCGTACCTGGTGCCCTACAAGGGCGTCTGCCAGCTTGTTCCCGGATGGCAAGGGTACGTCGATCTGATCTCCCGCGCCGGACGCGCTTCGGTCTGGACGGGCGCGGTTCGTGACGGAGACCTTTTCGATTACACGCTCGGCTCCTCTCCAACCCTCGAACACAAGCCGGGTGATGAAGACGGCGGCGAATTCACCTATGTGTACGCGGTGGGTTGGGTAAAGGGCGCGCAGTGGCCGGTTATCGAGGTATGGAGCCGCGCCAAAGTAAAGAAGCACCTGGCCTTTTACAACAAAGTCGGCGATATGCACTACGCCAAGCAGAACGAAAACAACCTTGAGATGTACGGACGCAAGGTGGCGCTCCTTCAGGTCATGAAGTACATGCCGAAGTCGATTGAAATTCAGAATGCGCAAACCCTTGAACACCGCGCCAGCGATGGGCTTCAGAATCTCACCATCTCTGCGCAGGGCATTCAGGATGCTGAGTTCGTTGACATCAGCGAAGAGTCGCAGCAGCAGCCCGCTTCCACCGGCAAGGCCAGCGCCACCAACCTGAAGGATGCAGTCAAAAGCGCCCGCACGGAAAAGCCGGCCGCCCAGCCTGAAACCCAACCCGCCACACAGAAAGCATCTGCCCCGCGTGCGGACGCCGACGACGGAGCAGAATTCTTCACCAAGTAACCGCAAGCCAAACTGATCGACCCAAGAGAGGACGACATGACAGCAGGACTCGCAGTAGTACCCCAACCGACCATCTTCGAGGCGCGCAACGACGACGCGCCTCAGATGGCCGTGATTGACGACGGCGAAAAATACGCTATCGCCACAGATGACACCCGGCTTCGCGACCTGTTCACCGCCGACAGCGGCCTGGTCCCGATCATCACCGCAATTGAGGGCAAGGTCCGGGCATTTGACCTGGACGTCACAACGGCCAAGGGCCGCGCAGAAATCCGCGCCCTGGCTCACAAGATCACCCGCTCGAAAACCTACCTGGACGGCATCGGCAAAGACATGGTGGCCGAGCTCAAGGATCTGCCCCGCCGCATCGACGCCAATAGGAAAATGATGCGGGACCAGCTTGACGCCCTGGCCGAGCGCACACGCGCCAATCTGACCGCATACGAGGAGCGCACCAAGGCTTTCAGTGACCGGCTGAACCAGATCGACGGCCTGACGGCCACGCTGGCCAGTGCGACGAGCGCAGAGATCGCCGCGCAGATTGAGACCCTGACCAATTCGCCTCTCACTTCCGAGGCTTGGGACGGGTTCTTGGACGAGGCCACGGCCATCACCCGCCGCACCATCCCAATCCTTACCGAGATGTACGCGGCCAAGCGGACGGCGGAAATCGATGCGGCCGAGTTGGCGCGGCTCCGGGCTGAGGCTGCCGAGCGGGACCGTAAGGACGCCGATGCTCAACGGATAGCCGATGCGCAAGAGCGTGGCCGGCGCGAAGCTGAGGCAACAGCGGAACGTGAGCGGCAAGCGGCTGCTGGCCGAGAGGCAGAGGCCCGTCGGGCAACCATCCTTGCAGAGCAAGCGGCAGAGGAAGCCAACCGCAGGGCCAAGGACGCCGAAGATCGGGCGGCGCGTGAAGCCGAACAGGCACGGGCTGAGGCCACCGAAGCCGAGCGCAAGCGTGTGGAAGATGAGGCGCGCATGGAGGCCACCGCAAAGGCATTGCGGGAAGCCAACAAGGAACACACCCGTCAGATCAACTCCGAAGCGCTCGCAGACATTCAGAGCGTAATCGGACTCTTAGCTCTTGTTCCGGAAGAAATGGGCCTGGAAAAGATCGCCCGCGCCGTCACCATCGCCATCATCAAGGGCGAAGTCCGGCACACATCCATCAGCTACTAACCAACCGAAAGAAGGGAGACCGACATGCAAACGGAAGTGAATGTCTATGCCGAGATCATCGATGAAAAGGTGATCGAGGACTGTGAAATCAACGGGGCTTGCGGCTCTTGCCTGTCATGGCTTCGCGCAAGGCCGAGAACCTTTGAGCAGTTAAGGAATCACAAACTCGACTGGTTCCAATGGCTTGCCCACCATACAACCATCCCAGCACTCCTGGACAAGCTCTCGGCTGACAGCGACAACGATGTGCGCCGGGGCGTGGCTGGCAACCCCAACACGCCGGTCAAGGTGCTGGACAAGCTCTCGGCTGACAGCTACTACGATGTGCGCCGGGGCGTGGCTGGCAACCCCAACACGCCGGTCAAGGTGCTGGACAAGCTCTCGGCTGACAGCTACAACGATGTGCGCCGGGGCGTGGCTGGCAACCCCAACACGCCGGTCAAGGTGCTGGACAAGCTCTCGGCTGACAGCTACTACGATGTGCGCTGGGGCGTGGCTGGCAACCCCAACACGCCGGTCAAGGTGCTGGACAAGCTCTCGGCTGACAGCGACAACGATGTGCGCCGGGGCGTGGCTGGCAACCCCAACACGCCGGTCAAGGTGCTGGACAAGCTCTCGGCTGACAGCTACTACGATGTGCGCTGGGAAGCCAAGAAGAACAAGGGGAACCGGTAACTGGAATTTCACCCTAACCCGCAAGGAGACCGACCAATGGCAGAAACAGTGAAGGTTAAAGAGTATCTCCGCTACCAGTTTTCGGAAGAGGAGACGAGGGAAATCGCCAAGCATCTGGCCCTTTCCGTAACCAACAAAACCCGCGCCGAGGAAGAGCAGAAGTCCGCAGTGGCGCAATTCAAGCAACGCATCGAGCTTGAAGTCGCAATGATTCAGCGCCTCTCCAACAACATCAACATGGGCTGGGAGATGCGCGAGATCGAATGCGTCGTCGAGTTCCACAAGCCCAAGCAGGGCATCAAGACCATCATCCGGCTCGACACCGGAGAGATCGTCCGCGAACTGAAAATGTCGGGCGGCGAGTTACAGGAAAAGCTCTTCCCGGCAACCGAAGTTTTATCGGTCACGGATGAAGTCGAGGTCGGCACCGAGGCTGAGACCGAGGACGAAAAGCTGTTCACTAAATAACTCAATAACCGTTGGGCGGTCTACCAGCCGCCCCACAAAAAAACAACAGGAGGGTAATTTGCAAACCCTAACACTTCGCGAACAAGCCGCCCGGATGAATAGCGTGTTGCACCTGACCGCGAAGGCCGCGGCCATCCCTCGGGCGGTAACCATCCTGTCTTATGCGTCGATGCGTCTCCGCTACCCCGGAGACGCGCCGGCGAAGCCCGCTGAGCTTGCCGCCTGTATCCGGCTCCTCAGAGATCACCCGTGGATGCGTGAGCCAGCTTTCGAGTTCCTGAGCGCGGCGAAAAACTCCGCATGGCCTTTGCTCATTGCCGAATGGACGGCGCTTGAAGAAACCGCCCTCGAAGAAATCGGCCTACCCCGCCAATATGACCCCGATGCCTACGCGCCCCGCACCTTCAGCCTAATGCGCGAGATCACCTCTCGCCAATGCGACAAGGCTTTTTGCGGTCATTCCGTCCACCAGCACGCCCGCACCGAGATGGGCCAACCGAGCCGCTGCACCGTCGAAGGGTGCAAATGCAGCTATTTCCTGAAAAGAGGCCGCTGATGTTATCGACAAGACAGTCAGAGAGAGCCCGAGACCGGGGCCTCGACAAGCTATTCACGACGGCCGACTTTGGGCGCGCATACAGCGCCGTGGCCCTGGCCGCATCCCTCAACCATGAACTCACATCCGACGAGGCTTGGAGCCTTCTGGAAGCTGCCGGCGTAACCGGATTCCTGCACCCGAATGTTGTAGGGGCTGCTTTCAGAAGCGCCGCAACAAAGGGAATCATCACCGAGACGAACCGATCACGCAAGTCCAGCCGGGTATCTGCCCACAGAAGGCGCGTGCAGGTTTGGCGGTCACTTCTTTTCATGGGGGTGGCCAATGGGCGCTAGCACAGGAATTGCCTGGACCGACGCGACGTGGAATTGCTGGCAGGGCTGCCACAAGGTCTCGGCAGGCTGCAAGAACTGTTATATGTTCGCCGACAAAAAGCGGTACGGACAGAACCCCGACGTGGTGATCCGCTCTGCCAAGGCGACGTTCAACGCCCCTCTGAAGTGGGCAAAGAACCGCGAGAAGTACGGGCACATCAACCGCGTTTTCGTCGATTCGTGGTCTGACTTTTTCATCGAGGAAGCCGACCCATGGCGCGCCGAGGCTTGGGCCATCATCCGGGAGACGCCGAATCTCACTTACCAGCTTTGCACCAAGCGCCCCGAGCGCATCGCTGCGTGTCTGCCCGCTGATTGGGGAACCGGATACCCCAACGTCTGGCTCATGGTCACTACCGAGAATCAGCCCATGGCCGATCTGCGCATTCCGATTCTGTTGAGCATCACCGCCGTTGTTCATGGCGTCAGTGTTGAGCCGATGGTAGGGCCCGTGGATCTTAGTTGCATCCCGTGGCCGGAAGGTTGGGATGGGCACCCGGACGGATTCGATGCTCTTCGGTTCGATGATCGGAACTCGAAAAAGCGTCTTGCGCGACTCGGATGGGTGATCTGTGGCGGCGAGAGCGGCTGTGAAGCGCGCCCGATGCATCCGAACTGGGCGCGTGATCTGCGGAACCAGTGTGTAGCTGCCCGCGTCCCGTTCTTCTTCAAGCAGTGGGGAGAATGGGCGCCATGGAACGAAAATCACGAAGTTGAACATCTTCACCCCAGCACTCCGACCTGCCTGGTTAAAGCCGATGGCAAGGTAATCCGGCCATTTTGTTACAACGACCGGCCTGGACAGCGGATGGTTCGCATAGGCCGAGATGATGCCGGTTCGCTGCTTGACGGGCGCGAATGGAAGCAGTTCCCGGCGGTGCAAGCATGAGGCCCCGCAGAAAGATACTTCTCTGGAGCCAGCGGGAAGAGGACGCTAAGCTGATTGCCTTCGCTTTGAATACGTCTCTCCACGTTACGACTGAGAGATGCAAAACGGCAAGCAGCCTCATCCTCGCGCTGAGGGCCGACCTAGAAGGAACCGATCTGATTATCCTGGCTGACTCGGGAGACCATGATCTGACTGAGGCTGTCGCAAAACAGGCTCACGGTACGGCTCTCCGCGTCCCCATCCTCGTCCTTGCGCGGCTCAAGGAGAAATCTCCCTTGGACGTCGAGGCCGCATCGCTCATCCTTCCCTATGGAACGAGCAACGCTGATCTATTCGAGCGCGTCAAGGTCATGACTGCTCGGAAGCGCGGCCCACGGAAGGCAAATCCACCTGTAGCCGTTGCGGAGGTTGCATGAGGCCCTACCGCTTCGCATTCGAGCGCGCCCGCTACAGCGACGCCTACCTCCTTGGATGCGTATCCGAGGCGGCTGTCCAGAAGGCCGCGCTGGAACTCCTCACCATTCACCGCATCCCCGCGCTGGCCGTCGACGCTGGTGGCGCCAGACTGCGCGGGGCCGTCGGGCGCGCACTCCGCCGCGGCGGAATCAGCAACGCTCGGCAGTTCCTGGGCAGGACACAGGGCGCATGCTCTGCCGGCCTATCCGACATCCTGGGCACCCTCCCCGGCGGGCGGGCGCTTTATGTCGAAGTCAAGGCCCCGGAGTGGCTTACCACATCACCTAAGACCGGGCGGCTGATCCAAAAGGCCGAACCGGGCAAACCAACCGACGACCAGCTTGCCTTTCTCGACACCATGGCTGAGGCCGGTGCGCTTGTGGGCATCATCTGGTCAACGGACGATCTAAACGAAATTCTGAAAGGGAAATACTGATGGCCGCTAAATGGCAGCAATGGATGCCACTCAAAATCGACGCTTTCCGAGCAAGCCCTGCGGTACAGGCGATGCACCCGGCGGCGCGGGCAGGTTACCTCTACCTACTTCTGTCGGCATGGCAGACGGACGATTGCACCGTTTCAGCGGACCCGCTCGACCTCGCAGAAACGAGCGGCTTGGGGGATGAGATTTGGGCCTTGTATGGAGCGAGAATCATTCGCAAGTTTGATGAGGTTGAGGGCGGGAAACTGCGCAACTCCGTCCTTTATGCGGAATGGCTGGATGCCAGAACCATCTTTGAGAACCGTGGCAAGTCTTTTGAAAAGATCAACGCGGGGCGGAGGCGCAACAAATCTGAGGCATCTCCGGAGCTAAAAGAAGACGAAGATGTGACGGACTCGCAACCAAAAGGCAACGATACTGACTCAGTATTGGCACATAACTGTATCAGTATCGAGACAACAGGGACACTAACAGAGACAGTAACAAGTACAGAAGTACAAGAACAAAAGCCTCTGTCGATTCCATCGACCGTCCCCGCTGTGAAATCAGCAGTGGTGATCACGATCTGGAATACGCTCACCGCAGGAAAACTCCCCCAAGCCAAAAGCACACTCAAGCGCCAGACGGTGATTCAAACCCGCCTCAAGGAACCCGGCTGGTTGCCGGACTTCCGAGCCGCATGCGCTTTTCTGGCCGAAACGCCCTGGTATACCGGGGCGAATGACCGTGGCTGGGTAGCAACGATCGATTACGCGTTACAGGCAGGCAAAGCAACGGAACTGGCCGAGAAGGCCACGCAACCGCAAAGGCAAGGAGCCTCGAATGGCAGCGGCAAGCAGCATCACAGAAGCGGGAGTGACCAGCGCTACATCGAGCAACTTACCGCTCGTGATGAACGGCGGGTGCATGAAGCCGCAGAACAGTCCGAGGCCCCTTTGCCGCAGTTGCAATAAAAAGCCCTCCATGGGCGAATCAGAGCCTGGGTTCGAGGGTTTGTGCTGGGGCTGCTTTGAATATGCGCTGGCAATTCAGGACGCTGAAGCTGAGGCTAAGCGCTCCGAGTCTGACCTTGAGGCGCTGGTTACCGAGGATCTTCTGAAAGTATTCGGCCTTGCACCACGCGAGTGCAAAGCCGACTGGCAAAAGGTTCCTGAAGCCATCAAGCGGGCAATGCCGCGGCTTACCTTGCTATCACTCAGCGGTGGCAACATTCCCACGACCGGGTTCGGGCTAGGCGCTGACACCGGCTCGGGAAAAACGATGGCCTTGGCGGCAATTCTGCGCGGCTTCCAGCGGGCCTACCGCAAGGCCTACATCGTCCGGCTGGTGGAGGAGACGTGGAAGTACGGGAAAGAGGCCAACGTGAAGTTTCACCATCAGGCCGTGTGGCTGAGTTGGCCCGACAGCGTGACTGCCATCCGGGTACACGCCATCGACGGGGGTGCTGAGCGAATCCTTGAGCGCGCTGAATCGGCTCCGCTGCTAGTGCTTGACGATCTCGGCCGGGAGCGCATCAAGGGCGCGTATGTGGACGACTTCGCAGCCTCTCAGCTTGACCGGCTGGTGAATCACCGCTACCGCGAAGAACTGCCAACGCTTTGGACAACCAACCTAACCGAATTGCAACTGACGGAAATCTACGGCGCCGCGCTGGTATCCCGGCTCACGGAAGATGCGCCGCTGATCTGGCTCGACAAGCTGCCGAGCATGAGGATTCGAGGATGAAGCCCCCGCCCTTGCATGTCCCGCTTTCGACCCTCTACCTGTGCGTCGAATGTGACAACGTCACAAATGCGGCTGGGGTCTGCCCGTCCTGTACCTGCCACCAGCTTCTTTCCTTGGCGGTGATTCTATCGCGGGAGGAGCAACCGGGCTCCAAGGCAGGGCATCGCATCTGTTCTGTGTGTGATTGCCGAATCCGCCGGCATGACCGCTGGTACTTCGGCGCTGACCGGCGTCCACGCCACAACGACTGCGACGCGCCAAGCGGGACGCCGCTTCCGGAGATGGGAAGGCTGCTGTGACAGATCAGCTGATGTTCCCGATGGGCACGCTTCACGTCTGCCCCAAGTGTGGCGTCGAATACCGCTGCGACGAAGAGGATTGCGTCGGGCAACCCGGAAGTGACTCAGTAAAGTGCCCGTCTCACTCCGACTTCTATAGCCCACATTCGCAGTGGGGAGACCACCGCGCAAGGCGTGACCCGGTTTGGGCGGCGAAGCTGGCGCGCATCATGGCCCGGCAGAGAAGTTGCAGCCAACCGCTGCAGGAAAAGAGTCCATGCGACCTAACCCGGCTTGATGAGGTGATGTCATGACCTGGGAGCAAGCGCTCGTGAGCAGCCAGATAGAAGTCAACCGGGCGATGTTTGAGATGAATAAGCCTGGAATGATTGGGTCACTTCGCCTCGAGCCCATCAGCCACGTATACATCCGCGAAAAGATAAAAGCGGCGATCAGGGATCTTCAAGAAGCCGACGCGGGTCTCCCGATACCTACTCAGTTGAGACTCTTACCGATTGAACAGTTGGACCAAAGAGCCGACGCCGACGAGGACGAAGCGTGAAGCGCTCTCCGCTCACCCGCAAAACACCCATCCGCAAGCGCCGCCCAGGCCCACCCCGCCGCGGCCAGCCTACAGCAGCCGAGAAGTCTGCCATCCGCCTCAAGGTCTACGAGCGCGCCGGCGGCCAGTGCGAATTGCGGCTTTTGCCTGACTGTATCCGGGGCGTATTGCCTTGGGACGGCCCGGACCCGTGGAGTCACGGTCACCTGGTTCACGTCCGGTCACGCGGTGCTGGTGGGAAGTGGACGCTGGAGAATTGCCGCTGGGGCTGCTGGCGCTGCCATCTCGTCGGGATGCACGAGAAAGGGATTTCAGCGCCGGAACTGGCAGTTTTTGAACAGAATTCCACGCTAAACTTGCAACAAATGAAGAAAACTGTTGCAAAAAAGACACAATCGACCCCTTGGCGCAACCGGATTGTCGGGCACGGTGAAGAGGCCCCCGACCAACTCCTGGCCAACCCCGGCAACTGGCGGATTCACCCGGACGCACAGCAAAAGGCGCTGGTCGGCATCATGTCTGAGGTTGGCCTGGTGCAATCCGTCATCGTGAACCAGCGCACCGGGCATCTGGTCGACGGCCACATGCGCGCCTTGCTGGCCATGAAGGCCGAGCAGCCGACCGTTCCGGTGGTCTACGTTGACCTCTCGCTCGAGGAAGAGGCGAAGATTCTGGCCACCATCGACCCGATTGCGGCGATGGCCGCGACTGACCAGGCGCAACTTGCCAGCCTACTGCATGACGTGGAAACCGACGACGCGGCGGTTCAAGCGCTGCTTGACCAGCTTGCGGCCACGATCAACACCGAGACGCTGGACCCGACTGAAGGGCGCGACGACAGCGGCGGGGCAGAGCGCGTTCCTGTGATGAAGTTCGGCAGTTACAAAATCCCAATATCCGTAGAAGAATCCTGCAACCTGGGCAGGTTGGCCGAAAAATATGCGGAAGCCCACGGCGCGTTTTACGGGTTTGCGGCCTATCTGGTGAGCCATGTTTCAGCCTGACTTCCCCACAGCGAACCTGCACGGCGCGGCCTATAACCCCCGCGCCATTGCCCCGGATGCGCTCGACCGCCTAAAGGCCAGCATCGCGACCATCGGGTTCGCCAAGCCGATCATCTGCACTCAGGCCGGGCTTATCGTTGCCGGTCACCAGCGCGTCAAGGCGTCACGAGCTGTCCAACGCGAGACGGTCCCGGCCTTCGTCCTCAAAGAGATCACCACTTACGACGAAATCCGGTTCAACCAACTCCACAACGGGACGGACATCGACGACATAGACCACCCGGTCACGGTGGCTGAGTCCGCCGTCCTGGGCTTTTCCAAGGTTCCAGCCGTGAACATTCACGGCAATCTACGCAGTATCGGCGCGGCGGTGCGCAAGGAAATCTGCCGCCTGGTCCTGAAGTACGGCGCATGGGGCGGTGCGGTGGCAACCCAAAGCGGAAACGTGGTCAGCGGGCAGCAATATGCCTTAGCTTGCAAGTTGTTGGGGATAGGCTGCCGGACCTTCTACGTCCCTGACTCGGCCGAGGGAGACGCCCGCGCATACTTCGGCGCGCATTACGGCGAATTCAGCTACGATCATCTCCCGCGCACGACCTGGATCCAGACCTTCGCGCAAATGATGCGACTGCGGAACGATGATAGCCCGGAGCGCAAGCAGAACGCCTCAACCCTCTACCGGACCATGGTTCTACCGGCCATCACCAAAGACCAGCGGATTCTTGACTTTGGATGCGGCCAGGGCGATTATGTCCGCGATCTGCGCGCCAAGGGCTACCGGATCCAGGGCGTGGAGTTCTTCTTCCGCAAAGGCAACGCGATTCACCCCGCGGCTGTCCACAAGATGTGCGATGACCTTTGCCGGTCACTGCGCATGGACGGCTTTTTCGACGTGGTTGTGTGCGATTCCGTCCTCAATTCCGTGGACACAGCGCTCGCCGAGCATGACGTGATGGTCTGTTGCAACGCCTTGGCGAAGCCGGGCGGCTCTGTTTTCATGAGCGGGCGGCGCATGGACAAGGTCATAGGGCAGGCGCGCTACACCAAATCCTTGAGTCCTAACCGCTTCGTCGAGTTCACCGACAAGGACGGATTCACTGCTCTCTATCGCAAGGGAGCATGGTTCTACCAGAAGTTCCACCGGGAATCCGAAGCCCGGAAGCTCATGGCTGACTGGATTGGTCCATGCGAGGAGTACCAGCAGAACCAATCGACTTCTTTTCAGATGTTTGCGCGTAAAACAGTCACAATCGCGCCCGAATTTGCGATAGAGTCATTGCGACGCGAATTCAACCTGCCCTGGCCGGACGGGAAAAGCGTAGGCAAAGGGCAGCAGATCGTCGAGGCATACCAGCGGGCCATGGCTATCGGCGGAGGTGAGGCGTGATTATTCGTGCAACCGGGACCGAGCGCCAGTTCGAAGCCTTCAGATACCTGTGGGCAAAGTACGTGCGCGGTTTCAATCAGCGCGATCATTGCGCCCGCTGCCTGGTGGGGTCGTTTTCCAAGGTGGTCAAGCCGACGATGGGGCCCGGCGATCACGTACTCGACGCCCCTGCGACCGATTGGGAGTACTTCTACCTTTGCGGCGTGACCCGGCACTGGCACACCAACCTGCATCTGGCCGCTCGCCGATCTCAGGGCAACGTGGCCCGCGTGACAGCCTTCAATGGGGCCATCTTCGAGATTCCCAGCTTCGAAGCCATCCCGATCAACCCGCTGCCGGTTGGCTTTCGCGGGATGAACGCCTACTTTACCACCTGCCGGAACTGGCAGTTTGGAGTCCAGCAGTACGCGCCGGTCACAGAAGCCGAACGCATAAGGGAGGGAACGTGGCAGACCTAAACAGGCAAAAAGCCAAACCGGGGCGCGTGGGCCGTCGCGAGAAGGTCCAACAGGCCCTCAACCTTCGAGCGGCTGGTGGAAGCTATTCAGCCATCGCCGAGACCATGGGCTTGAAGGGCAAACAGGCGAGAGTGCGGGCCTACGAGCTTGTCATGGAAGGCCTGGCAGACCTGGAAGCCCGCGTTAAGGAGAGCGCGGCGCGCACCAGGGCGATTGAGTTGCTGCGGTGCGACACGCTGATGCTTAAGCTCTGGCCAAGTGCCAGCAACCCCCGCGTGACAGACTCGATTCTCCGCGTGATGGAGCGACGGGCAAAGCTGCTGGGCCTGGATGCCCCGCAAAAGGTAGCGCAGACCACACCTGACGGTGAAGCCCTGCCGCCCGCGCTTGACCTGTCAAAGCTCACAGACGAGCAACTGGCGGGGCTGGATGCGATCTACGCCGCTGGCGCGCCGCAACCCAGCACAATTCTTGAGGAGGTTTAATGGAACATTCTTGCCGTACCTGTCACGTCGGAATCCTCGCAGCCACAAACCTACGAAAAGCCGACATTTCTCATTGCTCAGATTGTATCGGGACAGAAATACACCCTTCCTGGGTAGCCGCACTCCCTGAAGATGGTGAGTACCCGGCCAAAACTCAAGACGAGCAACTGGCAGAAATTCTAGATGAGGCCTGACCGTGAACCTGCTCCCCATTCTCGCCGCCGACGCTCCTCAGATGTCCCTTTGCGGAATATGCCCCGTTCCAGGCGCGTGCTGCAAGGGGTTCAAACTATCCGAGCCGAACGAAGATGGGGAACGGTGGAACCCTACCTTTTGGGTTGATTCGTGGGAAGCCGATGCCTCCAAGTGGCTTCAGGATAAAGAGCTTGATTTTGTGCCCGCACGTCCGGCGGAAACGTGGACCGCCGCCGATGGCCGGGAATATTGCACTGTGCAGTTCGATTGCTCCCACATCACAGAAGAGGGAAAGTGCGGCATTTATGCCACGCGTCCGCGCCTTTGCCGCGTCTATCGCCCTCTCTCTGACCCGCTTTGCAAGTTTCCGCTGGTGGCCTAATGGACCTCATCCCCTACGAGGCGATCAAAGCGGAGATGGCGCGCCGTCGCCTGTCGGAGTTCGTCCGTCAGGCATGGCCGATCATCGAACCCTCGACGCCGCTGGTCTGGAACTGGCACCTGGACGTCATCTGCGATCACGTCCAAGCCCTCGTAGAAGGCCGTCTCTCCAAGCGCAACCTCATCATCAACGTCCCGCCCGGCTCCATGAAGTCCACCATCCTGTCGGTTTGCCTTCCGCCGTGGATATGGGCGCAGACGCCAAACGCGGACAATGACCTGGGCCCGGCCTGGCGCGGAACCTTCGCCAGCGGCAACGGCGAGATTGCCATCCGCGATTCGATCAAATGCCGCGATATCCTCGACTCGGCATGGTATCGGCGCGCCTTCACCCCCAAGTGGGGTTTCACTCGAGACCAGAACGCGAAAAGCCATTACAAGAACAGCAGCACCGGTTTTCGGCGCGCAATCTCGGCCGGGAGCAAGATCACCGGAACACGGTCACACGCAATCATCGTTGACGACCCGAACGACGCGGCGGAAGCCTACAGCAAGCCTGCCCGCGACGCAATCATCAACTGGTGGGACAATGCCGCGGCTAACCGCCTGGCCAACATGATGACGGGCGTGCGCTGCATCATCCAGCAGCGATTGCACGAGGAGGACTTAACTGGCCACATCCTAGCCACCGACGCCGAAGAGTGGGAAGTCCTCATCATCCGCGAGGAGTACGAGAACCCCAAGCCCACAGACCCGGACTGCCGGCCAACGTCGCTCGGCTGGACTGACCCGCGCACGGTTGAGGGTGAGCTATTCTTCCCGGCCCGCTTCCCGCAAAATGTTCTCGACTCTGAAAAGCGTCGTCTGGGGTCTGCCGGTTATGCCGGCCAGCACCAGCAGCGCCCGTCACCGGCAGAGGGGCAAATCTTCAAGCGCAGTACTCCAGATGGCCGTCAGTGCGTTGGCACCTTCGTCTGTGCCGATAATCTGGCGCGCATGGCGACGCTGGGCGAGGACAAAAAGCCCATCAAGGTCTACAAGCGAATCATCCTCAGTGGCGACACGGCGTTCAAAGAGAAGGAAGAGAACGACTTCAGCGTGGTTTTGGCCGTCGGTGAGCGCATGGACGGACGTGGCTACGACCTGCTGGACCGCTGGAAGGACAAGGCCGGGTATCCGGAACTCAAGCTGCGCGTCAAGGCTATGAACTCTCAGTGGCACCCGCAAGCCTTCCTGATCGAGGACAAGGCCAGTGGCCAGAGCCTCATCCAAGAGCTACGGCTTGAGTCGGCAATCCCGCTGGTCCCGATCAAGGTTGACACAGACAAGGTCACCCGCGCCCATGCCGTCGTACCGACGTGGGAGGCCGGTAACGTCTTTGTTGACCCGTCCCTCCCTTGGGTTGCTGACTTCCTCGACCAGCTTTACGGCTTCCCGAAGCTGGCCCATGACGATGATGTGGACGCTTTCACCCAGGCGCTTAACTACCTGCACCACGGTTTTGATGGTCAAGGAGTCGTAGATTATTACACTCGGCTGGCTCAGGAGATGCTTGCGGGCCAAAAAACGGGCTAAACTGTTGCAGACGAGGTACGGTCTGTGGCTGAAAAGACACACTCTCAAGATCATTCGGAAGATGACAGTCTGACCCTTGGGCAGCGTGCCCGCCGGGATGGAGTCATCGGCGCATTGCCGACACCGCCGGAGGTTGATACCCTTGAAATCCCCAAGGACATTGCCAAGATGCTCGACCGCTACGCAGCGGCGCTGGGCGGCGAGTATCTCTTCCCCGTCTCCCGTCAACAGGCCTGGGAGCGGTTGGCGCGCACATTCCTACCCAAGGAGGGCGCAGCATCGTGAGCCAAACGATCAATGACATAATCTCCTTCGCCGTTTTGACTGGCCTCTTCGGCCTCATTGGTTGGATTATCTGGTTTGATCGGAGGCGCATGGATGGCCAGTAAGCCCGTACAATCTCGCGCAGATAAGGGCGGCGGCAAGCTGCTGCCTATCGAACTCGACATGCTGGCCCAGGCGACAGGCCAGCCGCGCACTCAGGTTGATTCATGGTTTGGACCCGGCGCGCCGATGACCTCGCAAGCGCCCGAGGAGGTACAGGGTAGGCGCTTTGACTACCCGTTCAGCACCAACTACAACCCCAAGCCGCGCTCCGAGTCGAACGAAAACGCCATTGACTTTTACACGTTGCGGCGCATGGCTGACCCCACGCTGGGCGGTCTCGACTTGCTCCGGTTGGCTATTGAGACCTGCAAAGACAAGATGGCCGGCCAGAAGTGGCAAATCATGGGCCGCGACGGCAAGGACGGCGGCGACAAGGCAAAGCGCATCATTGACCTGCTGGCCGAACCCGACGGAATCAGGGACTTTGCAGCATGGCAGCGCATGATCCTGGAGGACCATTACGTCCTCGATCATCCGGCGATCTACATCAAGCCGACAAACAAAGGCATCTTTCTGCCGACACCCATTGCGGGCGAGACGGTCAAGCCGATTATCTGGGTTGACGGTGATGTGCCGTTCCCGCCGCTGCCGGCCTACCAGCGCTACTTGAAGGGCATGGCTGGTCCGCAGTACACCCTTGACCAGATGATCGTCAGGCCCTACAACCCACGCCCGAATCGCATCTACGGCATGGGGCCAGTTGAGCAGTGCCTCAACATCATCAACCTCAGCTTGCGCCGGATGCTTCACCAGACGGAGTTCTACACCGACGGCACGATTCCCGATGCGCTGTTGATTGCGCCCGCCGGGATGAACCCGGACCAAGTGAAGGACTTCCAGAGCTATTGGGACATCGTTCTGTCCGGCCAAACGGCTATGCGTCGTCACGGCATGTGGGCTCCGGCAGGGACGGAGTACAAGGCCACAAAGACGGAAGACCTGACCGGCGCTATCGATGAGTGGCTGGCGCGCATCATCTGCTGGTGCTTCAGTGTGTCGCCGCAGGCGCTCGTCAAACAGCAGAACCGGGCAACGGCTCAGACGGCCAAGGAGACGGCACAAGAGGAAGGCATCGAACCGCGCAAGCTCTGGTTCAAGAGCCTGATGGACACGCTGATTCGGCGCTGCTACAACGCGTCTGACCTTCAGTTTGCCTGGCAGGATGAAGAGATCACAGACCCGCTGGTAAAGGCGCAGGTCTATCAAATCGCACTCGGGGCCGGTGGAAGCAAACCGTGGATGACGCCTGACGAAGTGCGCGATATGGGCTATGGGATGGAACCGATGTCGGACGAGCAGAAAGAAGAGCTTGCCCCACCTCCTCCTGTAGCACCAATGTTGCCGGGAGCAAACCAATCCGGCGGCAAACCGGGGGCGGTTGACGAGTCGGCCTCCCAGCCACCCCCGGCAAAGAAACCCGGCAACAACCCGGTAAAAACCCCGCCTAGAGCTGGCGCGGTTCAAAAAAAAAAGCGTTCGGATACCCTGACGCCCATTGACCGTGAGCGCCCGACCGTACTCAAGGCGCGCAAGGCAATCGAGGGCATCATGCGGAAGTCCTTCGATGCGCAGAAGAAAAAGGCTGTTGCCATCGGCAAGGACGTGCTGGGCAAGGTGGCCAAGGCCGCAGATGACGACCCGTTCGAGGGCATCATCAGCGCGGCGGCCCTCAAAAAGCTACGCGCCGATCTCCAGGAAGCACTTGAGGACATGGCGCAGGACGGCGCCAGCGAAGGATTGAATCAGGTTGTGGGCCTCATTCCAGGCGGCGGGGGTACAGGCGGCGGGGGTAACAGCGAAGCGCTCGACGCCATGCTCAACCAAGCTAACGAAAAAGCTATCGCCTGGGCGTCCGATCACGCCGCCGACCTTGTGACACAGATCAACGATACCACCCGCGCCGGGCTGAATGAGTTGGTGGAGACTTCGCTCAAGACTGGCCTGACCAGCGACGAGCTGGCGGAGGCGATTCAGGACTATAGCGGATTCAGTGATTACCGGGTAGATATGATTGCCCGCACAGAGGCAAACATCGCTGACCGGGCCGGAAATATCGCGGGCTGGAAAGAGAGTGGAGTAGTCAAAGGGCGTCGCTGGCAGGCGGCTGGTGATTGCTGCGATGCCTGCACTGACCTGGACGACGAGGTTGTAGGGCTTGATGAGTGCTTTGATGGTGAGGATTTCCCCGGCGAGGGGATACACCCGAATGACAGGTGCACAGAAACCGCCGAAGTCATGACCCAAGACGAAATCGACGCCGCCACCGAGGAGGAGTGATGCAGCTATCCAGCGACAGCACCTGCAACTATCACCAATGCGACCAAACCGGCCACTCCGTCTGCAAGAAGGTCTACCAGCACTACAACCGCCTGATTGCGGCCATCGTTCCATACCTTCCCTTGCTGCCCGATGAAGAAGCCGACAGAATCCGTGCCATCATTGCCGAGAACCCGGACACATCAACCACAACCTAACGCTACACACTAGACGGTGGCACCTTGAAAAGCGTCGCGCTGACCTAAAAACCAGCTTTCGGCAGGGTGTGTGCCGGTTTTTGAGCCTCACGCGCTCATATAATCACCCCAAGCGAGTCTCCAAACCTGAATTATTTTTCACCCCGTCGAACCCGGCGGGGTTTTTCCTTGCCATTTTCGTTCTACACTGTGTCTGTTTAGCCACAATCTGTGGCGTAAAGAGGACGCATGGCGAAGGCTCGGATGTTCGGCCAGATCACCAAGGTTGAGGACATGGGCGACGGAACCCGGATGGTTTCCGGCATTGCCAGCACCCCGACGAAGGATTCCGAAGGCGAGAGCTTCACCGGAGACTGCCTGCGTGGGGCCATTCCAGAATACATGGCCAAACGGCGGGCGGTTCGCGAGATGCATCAGCCTATCGCTGCTGGTGTGACCACTGAACTGTACGTCGATAATGACGACGTTACGCACATCACCGCGCATGTAGTTGACCCGGTCACGGTCCTCAAGGTCGATACCGGAGTTCTCAAGATGTTTTCGATTCAGGGCAACATCCCACCCGGCGGCCGCGATAAAAACGACCGAAAAATCATTCACAAGCTGAATTTACGCGAGATTTCGCTGGTCGATGTTGGCGCGAATCCTGACTGCGACGTTACCGAAGTCGTCAAGCTGGACGGAGACGACGAAGAGGAGGCCCAAGTGGCTAAGAAAACCGAAGTGACTACCGCCGCGGCTGATGCCACGGTCGAAGCGGCCACCGAGACGGCGGTCAAGGTTGAGGCGGCTTCCCCCGCCCAGGGCGACACGGTGAAGAAGGGCCTGTACGGCGTCTCCCGCTTCGCCGAACTCCTGGCCTCGCTCGGCTATCAGGCCAGCGATGCGCAGAGCGAGAGCGTTTGGGAGGGCGACAATTCCCCCATCCCTGCTCAGATGCGCGCCTGGCTGCAATCGGGCGCGGAGATCCTCAAGGCTATGACCGAGGAGGAGACGAACGAACTGCTGGCCTCTCTGACGCCGCCCGAACCGGCACCGGTTGCCGAGATCATTGCCTTGGCTAACACCAAGACGGGCGACGATCCGGTCGAGAAGAAGGGCGCGAAGTTCAGCGCAGCCACGAAAGGGAAGCTCGCAGAAGCCCACGATCACATCCAGAAGGCGGCTGACTGCATGAAGGACAGCGGCTATGCGGACGAGGCGAAGGCCGAAGGCGCGACCGAGGGTGAGGATACCGTCGCCAAGTTGGCCGGCCTGACGGATGAAGTTTCTAAGGTCAGCGCCGAGCGCGACGCCCTGAAGGATACCGTGACCAAGCTCCAAGGCGAGGCCACGCAGCACCAGGCCGCGCTCGACGAGATCGTCAAGGGCATGCAAGCCAAAGGATTCCTCGTCATGCCGGAAAAAGGCAAAGAGGGAGACATTTCCAAAGCAGCGGGTGTGGAGGCCGAACCCACAGAGCCGCTGGATGTGATTAAGAAGGTTTTCGCATCCGGCCCCACAATCCACCCCCGCGCCTAAAAAGCGAGGGCAACCCAGCCGAGGAGGCTACGAACATGAGTATGCAAGAGACGCTGGACCTCGTAAAAAAGGCCCTCAGTGAAAACGGAACCGATGTGGTTTCGAAGGCGTTCACCCAGGCCACCGGCCTCGTAGGTTACGACCTGCAAGCTCCCGCGCTGGCCCTCTACCCGTTCGTCGCGGCAATGACCATGCTGCGCAACGACATTCCCCGCGTAGGCGGCGGCGGCGATACGGCGACTCGCTGGAAGGCGATCACCGGAATCAACACCGGCAACACGCATCCGGGCGTCTCTGAAAGCAATCGCGGCGCTACGGTAGCCACTTCGACGGCCAGCTACACCGCTGCGTATGTCGGCCTTGGCCTGGAAGATTACGTGAGCTTCGAGGCTGACTATGCCGCCGTGGACTTCGACGACCCGAAGGCCCGCGCAACCCTCGGCTTGCTCCGCTCCCTGATGATTCAGGAAGAGGGGATGCTGCTCGGCGGAAACGCCAGCCTGGCGCTCGGCACCACTCCTACCCCGTCGCTCTCTGCCTCCGGAAGCGGCGCAACCCTGCCGGCCTTGACCTACGGCGTTATCTGCGTTGCGCTGACCCACCAGGGCAACAGCCGGTCTAGCTTGGCGAATGGCGTTATTGGCCAGATCACCAAGACCAACACGGACGGTAGCAGCGACACCATCAACGGCGGCGCGGCTCAGAAGTCGGCAGAGGCTACCCAGGCCGTCACCCTCGGGCAGACGCTATTCTGCTCTGTGGCTCCAGTTGAGGGCGCGGTTGCCTACGCGTGGTTCATCGGCGCGGCTGGCGCTGAGCATCTGGAGTTCATTACCTCAATCAACAGCTTGGCGGTTACCGCTCCTCTGAACGGAACCCGCCAGCTTGCCTCCGCCCTCACCGCAGCCGACTACTCGAAGGATGCCGTCTACAACTACGACGGTATGCTCTCCTTCGCCAAGGTTGCCAACAACGCAATCAGCGTTGCCTTGGCCACCGGCACAGCCGGCACCGGTACTGGGCTGACCGCAGACGGCGCGGGCGGCGTGCAGGAAATCAATAACCTCCTGCAGAATATGTTCGACACCAGCCGCATCGGGCCTTCCGATCTGCTGGTTTCGAGCGCCGGAATCCGCACCATCAACAAGCTCTGCATCGGCAACGGCGGCGCGCCCCTCTTCCGGTTCGTTATGGACGACAAGGGCGGAGTCTCCGGGCTGGCTGCTGGCGCCACCATCGGTTCGTACCTCAACCCGATCACCAACACTCTGATTCGCGTCAGGGTTCACCCGAATATGCCCGCCGGTACGATTCTCGGCTACTGCCGCGAAATTCCGTACCCGCTGAATGGCGTCGGCAACGTGTTCCAGGTGAAGACGCGCAAGGAGTACTACAGCCTCCAGTGGCCTTTCAAGAGCCGCAAGTTCGAGTACGGCGTGTACGCGGACGAAGTTCTCCAGCACTACGCGCCGTTCTCGCTGCTCAAGCTCTACAACGTCGCCAACGCCTAAGCGCAAGGGCGTAACAAGTGGGGCATGGCGCGGTAACCGCTATGCCCCATTTCACAGGAACCGGGTTGGGAAAGTGGTAATCCGCGGGGCTCATACTCCCGAGACGCCGGTTCAAATCCGGCACCCGGAACCAAAAGAGAGGGAAGAATATGAAGCTCTATCACGATAACGCCACCGGATGCGCTTGGAACGGCGAGAGTTACAAGCCTGACGAAACCGGCGCTTTCGATGTTCCCGAGGAAGCCGTCCTCGATCTGCTCTCGCACGGTTTCACCACCGACCCCGGCACCGAACCTGAGGCTGCCCCCGTGAAGGCCACCGGCCGCAAAACGAAGGCCGCAAAGGCCACCGACCCCGGCACCGAACCTCCTGTAACGGAGTAAGCGATGTGCAGCTACAGCTATTACGAAATCATGCAGCGCATCACCAAAGAGCAGCGCGGCCAGATGGATGCCGCGGCGAAGCGCCTCGCAAAGAAGGGCAAGTAGATGGCTGACCCAGGCGATCTGACGACTCTCACAAGCGTGAAGACGTATCTCGGAATCACCGCCGACACGGCAGACGCCAAACTGTCGCCGTTCATCACCGCCGTCAGCGCCTGGATTAAGTCATACCTCAACCGGGACATCCTTTTGACGGACTACACCGAGACGTTGAACGGCACGGGTGGCCGGCAGATCATGACCGCCAACTATCCGGTTACGGCCATCACTCAGGTGCTGGTGGATGGCGTTGACGTGACCGCCAGCGCGGTTAGCGATGGGCGGCGCACAATCGGCCTTGTCGTGCGGCCAGCGGGTACTTCTATCTGGGATATTCCCATCTTCCGCCGCGACATTATGAACGTCGTTCTGAAGTACACCGCCGGGTTCGCAACCGTCCCATTCGATCTTGAGCATGTCGCTTGCCGCATCGTCGCCTGGGGCTACAACGAAAGCTCACGGATAGGGCAAATCAGCAAGAGCATAGGCGGTGAGGTTGTGGCTTTCTCGCAGTTGTCTATTCCGAACTGGGCCAAGGATTCACTCAACAACTGGAAGAAGGTCGTCGGTTGATTACGATCACAGGCCAAGTCGTCGGTTCGGAGCTTGTGCAAGCCAAGCTTGAGAGGATCAGCGCCGCACGACGGGAGCGCGTGCGCATGACGGTGAACGCGCTGGGTATTTCCCTGCGAAACCTCGTAGTCAGCAAATACCTCAACGGGCCTCGCCCTGGGCATCTGGGCGTTGGGCGGACGGGATTGCTTTCGGGGAACATTAGCGACCTGCCCAGCGAGGACGGCAACAGCTTCAGCAGCAGCGTGGGAACGAATGTACCCTATGGCCGCTACTGGGAAAAAGGCTTTGACCGCAAGGTAGGCGCTGGTGCGCGGGGCGGTCCCCAAAAGCCTATGACCAGCCTTGCTGAGATGAAGTACCAGGCCAAGCACCCACCGGGAACGAAGCATGAAGACGCCCGGCCATTCCTCACCCCAGCCCTGGCCGACATGAAGGAAGAAATTCGCCGCCGGCTGGCCCGTGCGATGGGAGGGGAATTGTTATGAGCATGCAGTTGCCGCTCGAGCTGCGTACCGGTCGCCGCGAGATGCGGAAGACACAGTATGCCATCAAGGAAGTCCCTGTCGAGGCTGTGCGCAATGTGCTCACCGGAAAAGGGCCGATCTGGGATGAAGCAAGGGCCGTCTGCCGCAATGCCTACTACCGCGACGTCCACGGAAACCTTCGCCGTATATCACCCAAACTGAGCAAAGTGCTGAGCAAAAAGGAGCGCCGACATGGCTCTTAACCGCGAAGCCATCTTCGTTGCTCTGAATGCGCGCCTTGCGTCTGTGGCTGGCATGGCTGGCCCCTGTTCCCGCAAATGGGCAAGCTACAGCGACACGCCGCCTGAGACACAGCCCGCACTCTTCCTTGCCGCTGGTGACGAACAGGCCGGTGGTGACCGGCGCCAGCCTACCACATGGACCTTGCGCCCCAAGTTGATTCTCTACACCCGGAACGACGCGGACCCGGAAGCAGCGCCGTCAACACAGCAGAACCTGCTCATCACGGCAATTGAGGCAAAGCTGGAATTAACACCGGGCGAGGCCATGGGCGGCGGAATCTTTACCGCCGACAGCGACGCGCCGCATACCACGCTGGGCGGGCTGGTCTCGTCTTGCCGAATCTTCGGCACCGTGGTCAAGGATGAGGGACTTTTTCAAACTCAGGGCATTGTCGAGATTCCCCTGGAGATTATAACGACCGCCTAAAAGGAGGCGCTTGATGGACCTGAAAACCGAAGCCGAAACCCCCACAGCCGAACCGGCCAAGTGGATAACCGAAATCGAGACCTGGTTCAGCGATCTGCGCGTGAACCTAAACAGCGTCTTGGACACCGAAGCCCACAACAAGCTCTATGCAGCCAAGGAAGCCCTCAAGGCTCGCCTGGCCGCGATTCTCTAACCGACCATCAACCGGGGTGTCATCGGAGGCCGACCCGATGACCACGCCAGAAAGCGAGTATCACCGTGGCTCAGTATAACTTTGGCGTCGGCCAGCTTTTCATCGTTCCGCCCGGCGCAAACCCTACCCCCGTCAACGTGGGCACATTGAAAGACGTGTCCCTGGACATTTCCCGCGACGTGAAGGAACTCATCGGCGCGAACGCCTTCCCCGAGGATGTCGCTCTGGGTAAGGGCAAGATCAGCGGCAAGGCGAAGTCCGGCCGTATTCAGGCCGCGCTCATCGCCTCCATCCTGGCAGGTTCCACAACCACAACCGGACAGACGGCAGCCGCCAACAACGAGCTTTCGACCATCCCCGGAACGCCGTACAGCGTGACAGCGCTCAATGGCGCAACATTCGTGCAGGACGGCGGTGTCTATGACTACACGGCAGGAAAGTGGCTGACGCTCGTTGCGCCCGGCACCCCTGCGTCGGGTCAGTACACCGTGACCAGCGCGGGTGTCTACACCTTCGCCGCGGCTGACACAACCCATTCCATCGGGCTGTTCTACACCTACACCCTCACCACCGGCAACAAGGTCGCCCTCACCAATCCGCTCATGGGCGCGGCGACGATCTTCCAGTTGAACTGCTTCAACACCTACGGGGGCAAGCAGTTTGGCTACACGCTGTACGCGGTAGTCATGCCAAAGCTGTCCTTGGCAGCCAAGCAGGACGATTACACCGAGACGGACATCGAGTTCCAGGGCTTCACCGACAGCCTGGGGCGCGTGATCTCGGTCTTCACTCAGTCGTAAAACCTTGGTGCGCGCCGCTGTCCATCCAATCTTTGAAAGGAGAGCGGAGTGCCAGAGCAGGCACAGTGGCGCGCACCATCACCCAAGCCTCAGGAGGCCGAAAGCATGAACTCCGTCACGATTCAGGGCACCGAGTACGATCTGCAACCCTTCACCGCCGGGCAGCTACGCCACCAGGCGTCTGCCAAGCTGGCAGCCATAGACGAAATCAACGGCCAACTCCAGGCCGGCACAATCTCACCCATGAAGGCTATGCCCGAGATGGTTGGGCTCTGCTGCGATCTGGTCCACCTGTCCCTGTCGAACAAATACCCCGATCTGACCTTGGAAGCGGTTGAGACGCTGCCCTTCGCGGAGATCCAGAAGGCCGTCGAAGGCGTTGCGGAGGTCACCGGCCTCAAGGGGGAAGGCAAGCCCCAGATGGTGAAGCGGGGCCGCTGAACTGGGGCGAGTTGTACGGGCTTCTCATCACCGGAACCGGATGGACGGCGCGCATTGTCGATTCCACGCCATGGCCGGATGTTTTGGACCTTCTGGGTTACTGGAAGGTCAGCCCGCCTGTTCATGTGCTGGTGCGGGCGTACATGGGCGGCGGCAAGTCTGAGCAGAGCATTACCCCAACGTCAGAGGCCGAGCTTGCGGCGGCCATAGCTGGTTTTGAGAGGCAGGGTCCATGAGCGACAATCCCGATCCGATTCAAGTAACAATCACGGCACAGATTCAGGGGCTGATGGATGGTCTCAGCGCGGCCACCGCTGGGGTCAAGGGCGCGACTGCTGATATTTCTAACTCCTTTAACGGGATGAATGTCACCGTCCTAAATACCTTCAAATCTATGCCGCCGGCCGCCGAACGGGCAGCCGACGAGATGGAGGAGACATTTTCTAAAACCGAGGCCCGCCACGCCGCCCACATGTTGGGAATGAACCGGGCTGTTGGGAGCTTCGCGGCCACGATACCCGGCGTCGGCGCGGCTCTATCGATGGCCTTCGCGCCGCTGGCCATCATAGAGATGATTATGTGGATCGCTAAGGGCGTTGAGAAGCTGATGGAATTCCGAGAGGCCGGGAAAAAGCTAGCCGAGGACCAGCAGGCTTTTGAAACAGCCGCCAACAACGCCTTCAACTCCCTGGGCGATAAAATCCTTGAGGCTGAAAAGAAGACCGACGAGCTTGCGGGCGATCACATGGGTGCGCTTGCAGTTGAGCTTCAACTTATCGATCACACCTCGATGAAAGATTTGGTTGCGCAATTTGATCTGATAGGCAACGCCGCCGACAAGGTGTTTTCTGACCTGACCAGTCACTGGTACACCTTTGGCCAAGGCTCTGACGGGGCTAAGCATGCGCTCGATGAATTCAATGGGAAGTACAAGAATCTGCTGTCTCAGGGAACCGATAAAGGGAAGCAGGAAGCCAGCAATCTGCTCTCGGGTACTCTCCAGACCGCCTACGACATATTGAAGGCACAACAAACCATCGTCGCCAACCGTCAGAGCGGCGAGGGAATGACTGATGAGCGTTTCCAAGCCGAGAAGGTACTTGAGGCGCATAAAGTCAGCCTGGTTGTCTCTGATAGCGAAGTCTCCGCACAGAAGGAACTCTTGGAGGCGCTCGGTAAGCAGGTGATGGCCGAGGAGCAAATAAAAACCTTAACTGCGGATAACTCTAAAAACGCCAAAACCGAAGCGGGCAATAAGGGCGACGGGAAAGGAGACAAGGCCGACAAAGACCCGTCCTCAGAGCAGATGACGGGGTTCAAACAGGAGCTAGAAGCCAAGAAAGGACTCGAGGAGAACTGGTTCACATGGTCGATTGCCCGTGAGATTGCCTTTTGGCAGGAGAAAAAAACGGCGGCTGGCCTCGGTGCTAAAGCCGTCGCAGACATCGACGACAATATCAATAAGCTCAAACAGAAGGGGGCCGAGGAGGACGAGAGAAACGCCGAAAAACACTTTGAGCGCCTATACAGTGCGTCCGCAAAGGGCAGCGAGGAGCGCGTCAAGCTAGCCTCGGATGAGGTTGCGCGAGTCGGTGCTGTCTATCACAACCTTGGCCCGGCGTATGAGGCTGCCCAAGCGAGATTGACTGAAGCAACCAAAGAACAAGCAGCGGCGCGCAGGGCGCTCGAAAAGGCGCAGATTGATGGGGAGCGTACTTTAGAGCTTGAGGGGGCAGACAAGATAATCCAGCTTGACCGCGAACGGCAGGCTGCGGGAAGGATCAGCAAACAGGCCCTTCTACAGGACGAAAAGGATTACATCAAGACGAAATATGGGATTGAACTTCAGGCCGCGCAGGACGAGTTGAAGCTCCTTACGGAAGGGACGGCAGCCTATCAGGTCCAGATGGACAAGATATTGGCCATGAAGCGCAAGGAGACTGCCGAGGAAGCCACGCTCGACAAGAAGGCCGCGGCTGATCACCTGAAAACCACAGAGAAGTGGGTTGACGGCCTGACCTCCGGCTTTAGCTCCGGCATCTCGGGAATGATTAAGGGAACCGAGAGCTTTGGGCAGGCCTTCAAAAACGTGATGGGCTCAGCTGTGGATTTCATTATTCAGCAGATGGTCAAAATGCTGGCCAAGCACCTTTCTGTCGAAATCGCCAAGACTACCGCGACAACGGCGCAAACGGGGGTGCGGACGGGAGCTCAATCGGCGGCTGATGCAAAGACTATGGCCAGCGACACGGTAACCGCTGCCCATCATGCGGGAGTGGAGGAGGCTAAAACCGGCTCTACATGGGCCGGATCTGCGGCGCGTGTTGCAGCCGAAATATGGGCCTCTCTGAAAACCATGGCCACCAAGCTTGCAGAGGGCATACAGTGGATCGCAATTGAGGGCTGGAAGGCAGCGGCCTCGGCCTGGGCATCGATCAGCGCCATTCCGGTCGTAGGGCCGTTCCTTGCCCCTGCCGTTGCTGCCGGCGTCGTTGCTTCTGTAATCGCTCTCGGAATGCACCTTTCGTCGGCGGCGGGGGGTTGGGAGCGCGTCCCACAAGATACGCTGACCATGTTGCACAAGGATGAGCAGGTGCTTCCTGCCAGCTATGCTGAGGGTCTGCGGAAGGTTGTAGGCGGCGGAGGTAGCCCAGGCGGAGGCAGTTCAACGACGAATGTCAACTTCCACGGCTGCTTTGACGCTAAATCCTTCTGGCAACAGCAGCAAGGGAATGTGCTGAGCACAATTCAGGACGGCTTGAAGAACCGGCGTGGATGACACTTACTGTTTGGCGTCCCGCACGGCGCGGATTGCATAGGGCTCATTTCCGGTATCCAGGCGCACGTTGAATACACCCTTCAGCTCGTCCAAGGTGGCTGGCAAGTCTTTGCCCACGTTTTCTGAACCGATAGGGCTATAGCAGGCCACTGCCATAGGGTGATTTACGGTCGAGAGCTTGTATTCCTTATCCCCGAAAGTTGCCAAGACGGAGACTTCAGCGCAGGTGTCAACCTCGGTAATGTGAAGGTTTTTAGGCGCTGTTTTGTGGCAACCCGCAAAAGCAACGCTGCACACTCCAAGCAAGATCAGGGCTTTCATGGTCTATCTCCTCACCCATAGTGGTTTACCGCACCGGGGCGTTACAAGTCAACCTTTTACGCCAGAAAGTTCAACCCATGCAGCAACTTGCACCCATGCAGCATTGGCAAAAATCGGGCGCTGTGCTATCTTGCGAACTGACCATGACGCACCCCATGTTCGCTCCCGAAAATAGCCCGGTCCGGTTCGTGATTGCCAAACAGGCGCTCCAGCGCCGCGAGAAGGAACTGCTCAAGGAGCTAACCAGCGTCCGCGTTTCTCTTGAGGCCATCGAGGAGAGGATCGTAGCGGACCGGGAGGCGATAGAGAAGGGCACCGTCAAACCCACACCGCCAGAGGAAACGCCGCTGGAGACAGCCATGGGTAGAGTCGTTGCGAAGATGGAGAGTAGTTGCCTTCCGGAGCACGAGCCAGACCCGAAGCCCAACTGACCGGCACAGCCCAGAAGGGTGTATCATCACTTTAGTAGTTCGTGGGCGCAAGCCCGCTAAACCCCAGCCTGGGACACAATAGGGCTAGAGCGAGCCGCCCAGCGCGGCTCCTTCGCTTTTCTGGTCACCCCACACATACAAAGATCAGCCATAAACCGCTCTCGGCTCACCCCGAGGGCGGTTTCCTGCCAATTTCTGCGCTAAACTGTGTCTGAATAGCAACAGAGTGTTCCACGTGGAACACAGAGGGCGCGGACGGCATGAGTTCCTTGTTTTTCCCATCAGGGTTGAAGGGTCTGGACATTGAGGTCACTCGAACCTCGCAGTTCGCCACGCTGATTCAGACCGGCGCCAGCGGAAAAGAGCAGCGCGCCAGCTTCTGGACCATGCCCCGATGGACCTACGAATGGACCCTGAATTTCGTCCGTCAGGCCGGTTTCTCAGCAAAAACGCTCTCTGACGAGCTTATGCAGCTTGCCTCGTTCTTCAACACCATGCGCGGGGCCTGGGATTCCTTCTACTTCATCGACCCAGTGAACGGAAACCCGGTGGCTGTCTCGTTTGGAACCGGCACCGGCGCGCAAGCCTCTTTCCCGTTGGTTGACAACGAGGGATTTCCGGTGGGAATCATCCAGTCTGCCGCGATCTATAAGAACGACTGGCAAGGCTGCCAACTGCTTAGCCCGAACCCGCGAACAAATTATTTAGGGGGGTCTTACAATTCCGTCCCACAACAGATGGGTCCGCCGACCAACCTGACAATCACCTCGGGGATAAGTGACCCGGCAGGGGGGAGCAATGCGTTCACCCTGACAGCGACAGCAGCAAATGCAAATGTCCAGGGATATGGAGGCGGCGTTCCTCCGGGAAATTATTGCAGTTCTGTGTGGTTGCGGCGAAGGACCGGAAGTGGGGCGGTTTTAATTTCTGGCCCAACGGTCGCGAACGCTCCTGTCGCAGTAAACATAACTTCGTCATGGCAACGGTTCTACCTATCAGGCCCCTATAACTCCACTTACAATGTTGCGTGCCTGGGAATCTATCTCGCGGTTTCCGGTGATCAGGCGGATGTTGCGTTTGGGCAAGTTGAGCCTGGAACCACTCCGACCAGCTATATCCCAACACTTACCGCACTCCCTACGACCGTCACTGATTACGCCCTCAACTCCACAACCGGCATTGTGACCTTCTCCACAGCCCCGGCGTCCGGAGCGGCGCTGACCTGGACCGGCCAGTTCGCCCGCATCTGCCGGTTTGTCGAAGACACGATTGACTTCAAGCGGTTCATGCAGCTTGCCTGGGACGGCGGAACGGTCAAGGTGATAACGCTCAAATGAAATATGCCTCCAGCGGAATGATCGCGCTCCTCGATGCGGGCGGCCCGTACACCATGGCGGATTGCTTCACTGTGACGCTTCAGGGCGGCTCCGTCTACCGCTGGACGAACGCCGACATTTCGCTGATGTTGGCGGGCAACCTCTTCACCTGTTCTCTCGACCAGGGCGGTCAGCCGCTCGTGAAGCGCGGGGCCATCCGCAACGCACGGGGAACCGAAGTCGCCACAATGGACCTTACTCTCTTCGCCGGCGGATCTGGCCAGCTCATGGGAACAAATATCTGTCTGGCGGCTCACAATGGGGCCTTTGACGCGGCGCGGGTGCGTGTGGAGCGCGTTTTCTCAGCTTTCTCCGGCGATACCTCGAACGGCTCCGTCGTACTTTTTGAGGGCAACTGCGCTGGCGTGGACCCGTCCTCGACTCAGGTTGTCCTGCACGTCAAGAGCGACCTGGAGCTTTTGCAATATCAGATGCCCCGGATTCTCTTCCAGCCTGGATGCGCCAACTGCTTTGGGGATTCCGGATGTGGCATCAACCTGGTGAGCATTACTACGGCCGGCACGGTGGGCGCTGGCCCGACGGCTAGTGTGATTCCTTCGGGCATTACCGGAAAGGCCGCGGGGTTCTTCAATCTAGGAGTGCTGGTAATGACCTCTGGAGTAGCCGCCGGCTCCCGGCGCTCCGTGAGCGGCTTTACCAGCGGGGGAACGGTCACGCTTGCCGTTCCCCTTCCCCAAAGCCCTTCCGTTGGGGATACCTTCAACATCTATCCCGGTTGCGCCCGCACAGCGGCTGCTTGCGCGGCTTATAGCAACAGCAACAACTACCAGGGCTTCCCCTACGTCCCGGAGGCGTCCACCAGCCTATGACCGCATTGGATGAGATGCTACAGCGCGAGGCGGTGGTTGCCGAGGCCCTTACTTGGGTTGGCACTCCGCACCATCACCATGCCCGCGTCAAGGGCGCTGGAGTGGATTGCGGCATGATCCTTGTCGAGGTCTACACCCGCGCTGGAATCAAGAATGTTGCTGACCCCGGAGAATATGTCCAGGACTGGTTCATGCACCGCGACGAGCCGGTTTACCTCCAAATACTCGAAAAGTACGCCTCAAAGATCGATGGGTCTCCACAGCCGGGAGACATTGCTCTCTATCAGTACGGGCGCAACCCGGCGCACGGAGCCATCGTCATCGAGTGGCCGACCATCGTTCACAGCTATATGAAGGCTGGCGCGGTTGTGCTTGACGATGCGGTTGCGAATAAAGAGCTTGCCGAGCGGTTCGTGGGCATCTGGTCGCCCTGGGCAAAAGCGAGGGCGATATGAGCGGTCTATTCGGGGGCAATACTTCGAACGCGCAAGCGCCGGTTAGGCTGGTGGGCGTCCAGGTTTCGACTGCGATGTATGGCAAGCCGAAGCCGCTCGTCTACGGCTGCACGAAAATTGCAGCCAACATGATCGATTACGCGGGATTCACTTCTAAGCCAACTTCATCGGGCGGCAAGGGTGGAGGCGGCGGCGTCTCAGGTTATAACTACTGGTCTGACCTGATTCTCGCCCTGTGCGAGGGCGGCGCCAGCGGAATCGTCGGGGTGCAGCGCGTCTGGCAGGACAAAGACTGTTACACGCTCAGCTATTACGGCCTCTCGCTCATGACCGGTGCGCGCCCGCAAGCGCCCTGGGCGTCCTGGCTTAGTAAATGGCCAAGCCGTGCGCTCGGCTACAGTGGAACGGCTTGTGTCGCCGCCCTTCAGGTTGCGCTCGGCTCTGATGGATCACCGCCCAATTGGAACTTTGAGGTCCAGGCGCTGCTGGGCACAGAGCAAGACCCAAACTGGGCAGGGTCATACGACGCCATGCCGTCGGCAGTGCTGCTCGATCTGCTCTCGAATCCGTACTATGGGGCTGGATTCACGGCGGCGCGCATCGCCGATCTCGTGACCGGTGCGCATAGCTTCCAGACCTATTGCACCGCCTGCGGCTTTGCCATCAGTCCGGCTTTCAGCGACCAGGACGATGCGGCAACTTGCATTCAGCAGATCCTCGACGCGACAAACTCGGAGATCGTCTGGAGCGCTGGCCCAAGCGGTATGACCCTCAAGGTCATTCCCTGCGGCGACACCCCCATCACGGCCAACGGCGTCACTTACACACCAAACACCACACCGCTATACGACCTCACCAATGACGATTTTCTAGGGGTTATTGGCAAGGACGGAAAGCCGACGGGCAACGACCCGATAGCAACTCAGCGGTCGAGTGTTCAAGACATAAAGAACGATGTGCCGGTGGAGTTTTGGGACCGCACAAGCAGTTACGATGTGAGCGTTGTTGACTCTCCGGAGTCGTCCGATGTTTCCATGAACGGCCTCAAGCAGGACTCGCCGCTCACCCTCCATCTCATCACTCGTATTGCTCATGCGCAGCAAATCAGCGCCATAAAGGCCCAGCGGAACGTCTTTGTCCGCAATACTTACACCTTTAAGGTGGGCTGGCAGTACATCCTTCTCGAACCGATGGACCTGGTAACCCTGACGGACTCCATCACCGGCCTGACTCGGAAAATCGTCCGCATCGTCTCGGTGGACATGCCCGATGAGACGAGCGAAGAGGACGGTCTGGCCATCACGGCGGAAGAATGGCCTTTTGGCATTGGCACAGCCACACTCTACCCGGCCCAGGCCAACAGCGGAAACAGCGCGGCTTCAAGCCCAGGCCCCTCGGTGACCAGCGTTGTCATCTTTGAGCCCCTTGCCGCCATGTCTGAATCGGGAGGCCCAGAAATCTGGATTGGAGCTTCAGGGCCTCCTACCCTTTGGGGCGGTTGCAATGTTTGGGTGAGCGTTGACGGTGGCAGCAGCTACGGCGCCGCACCCGTGGGCACCATCAACGCATCGGCGCGCATCGGTGCTCTCACGGCTACGCTTCCTTCGGCTGCAGATCCGGACACCACGGACACGCTGGCCGTGAATCTCGCCGCCAGCCTTGGCACGTTGAACAGCACCAGCGCCAACGGGCGCGACGCCTTCGCCACTGCCTGCCTTGTGGACTCTGAGATCATTTCCTATCTCACGGCCACGCTGACCGGCGCGAACGCCTACAACCTCACGTCCTTGCGGCGCGGGGCCTATGGTTCGACGATTGCCGCCCACTCGTCCGGTGCCAGCTTCATGTTCCTCGATGACGCGGTCTTTAAGCTCCAGTTCGATAAGTCGCTGATCGGGAAAACGCTCCATGTTAAATTCCAGAGTTTCAACGGCGTTGGGTCGGGCTACCAGGACTTGAGTACATGCACGGCCTACAGTTACACTCCCGCAGGCGTCGTCTATTTGGTCAAGCCGCTCTATGTGAGCGCAGACGGAACCTATCACGTCTCGTCCGGCCTGATTGCGCAAGGCGGTCTCGCGCCTTTTCAAAGTATCGCCCTCACATATTCCATGACAGCCAGCGCTGTGACTGTTTCTGTCGCCGCGCAGTCCATGCTCCGATCGGACGGCTCAACCTTTTCGGTTGTGGCAAGCTCGGCTTCGTGCACAGGGCTTTCAACCAGCACAACCTATTACCTATACCCCTATATCAGCATCACCGATGGAAAAATCTACCTCGCGAATGGCAGCCCTGCCCCCACATCGGCAAATTCCTTGATGGCCGCCCAGGCCGCCCTCGATGGCCGCTATCCTCTGAGCGCGCTCTCGGTTACTACTCCCGCCTCCGGAAGCGGCGGCGGGGGCGCCGGCGGCGGTTGCCCAGAAGCGGCCGAGTTGGTAGACATTCAAGGCAAAGGCCAGGTCGCCGCTGGAAAGGTGATGGCCGGGGACTGCATCAGGGGAAAATGCCTGCAAACTGGCGAGGATGTTTACCGGGTGGTTCTTCAGACCCGTGCGGAAACTTGCCACGCCTGGCGCATCTTGGACGGCCACCGTGTCAGCCCATGCGAGGCCGTCTATGACAACGGCCAATGGACTCCAGCTTTCCGTGTGGCCGGCACGGCCTTTGACGGGTCGGTTGGCATCAAGGCGGAAATCGAAGTCGAGGCCGACGATTACGGGGAGCACAACTACTATCTCGTGTCCGGAACCCAAAGGCTGATCCACAACGGAATGATCGGGAGCTAACTATGGCGGCGCGGTGGTTTTACAGCCAGTTCTTTGCTGACCCTCAGACGCGAGCCCTGACGCCTGTCGCGACGGCATACGGAAACGGGTGGTACTGCCCGATTCTGCCAACGGTTGACGGCGGCTGGGCGCTCTGTCAGGTCAACAGCGGATCGCACCAGCTTGAGGCCGCGGCGCAAGACCCGAGAGTAATCGTCCTCCCTCTTCTCTTTGACCCCGCGCCGGTTTCGCAGACCGTCATCGACGCCTATTCGGCGCAAGGAGCAATAGCGGGGATGAGCATGGGGGCGCTGATCTCCAAACTAGCCGAGTTGGAGCCATGTTTTGGGGTGGCAATGCCGGGAACGGGATAATTTTGTCGTTTCGCGCCCTGTGAGTGTGTCTAAAACGCCACAAATCGACAGAGAATGAAGGAAAGGGCCACCAATGATCGATTGGAATACCGTTTTATTTCAATCCGGCATCGTGCTTGGGGGAATGGCGATTTCAGGAGCCACCGCATGGATAGTTCTCGCAACGCGTACAAGTTCCGGTCTCACCGCAGTGGGCCGCACGATGGATGAGGTTAAAACGGAGCACTCAAAGCGTCTCGACGGTCACGACGTCGATCTGCTGGATATTCGGGCAAACTACGTTTCTCGCCGGGAATTGGACGAAAAGATGTCCTCTTCGATGGCATCGATCAACGCCAACTACGCCAACATCAAAGAGCAACTGACCACACATGGGCGCTGGTTGGAGTACGCGGTTTTCAACAAAAAGCCCGATCAGCCCAGTATCAGTGGCTGAGCAAGGAGTAACTCATGCAATTCAGCGCTACTGGAATGGAATTACTGAAGCGGTCCGAGGGCTTCCGCAATCGCGTTTACCTGGACATTGCCGGACTGCCAACCGTTGGCTATGGCCACAGGTTGCTCCACTCCGACTCATTTCCTAACGGAATCGACGAGCCACAGGCCGCGCAAATCCTTGCCGCCGACGTGCGCGATTCCGAGCAGGCCGTCGAGCGCCTGGTGAAGGTTCCGTTAACCCAGGGCCAGTTCGATGCACTCGTGGACTTCACCTTCAACCTTGGTGCCGGGCGTCTGGCAAACTCCACGCTGCTGAAGCTGCTGAATAATGGCCGCTATGACGACGCCAGCGAGCAACTGCTGCGCTGGGACCGCGCTAACGGAGAGGTAATCACCGCGCTGAAGACGCGCCGCGAAGCAGAAATCGAACTATGGAATCAGGAGGTAACGTCGTGAAACTACCAGAACCCTTTTGGGCAGTCCTACTCGCAATCTTGGGGGTGATCGTTGTATTGGCCGTCCTTTTTCATCCGGAACCGGTCGCTATCGGGACTGCGGTCCTCGCAATCGCAAGCAACCTTGTCAGCGGCGCTCTCGGGGCCTTCGCTGGCCATGCAAGTTCAAACAGCACATCCTCAGGCCCCAACGCCACGATCAACAATCCTGGCGCCACCTTTCCCGATGGACCAACCCAGTAACCCGGCCACAAAGGAGGCCAAAAACATGATTACGTTCAAATCAGTAGGTCATTTCTTCGCAACCGTCTTCCAAAAGGTCGTTGCCGCCATCCCGAAGGTTGAGGCAACCGCGACAGCCGTCGAGGCCGTCTCCGCCGTCGTACCTGTCTACGGGCCACTTGCGGTGCCTATCGAAAAGGCGGGGTATGCCGTCTTGGGAGAACTGGCGGCCGTACTAACGGCGGGAGGTGCAGCGGCTGAGGCCAAACTTTCTGATGCTGGCCTCGACGTGAATGTGATCGCCACGGTCAAGGCGCTCGTGGCAAGCATTCCGCAGTTCGTAGCACTCGCAAAGACGTTCTGATGACCCGCCTCCTCCAACTCGCGCACTTCGCCCTTATCCTGGCCGTCATCGCATTTCTTGCCTTGACGGCCTGGGGCGCTTTTGGGCTAAACCAGCACACCATCACGCTCATCGACGACGCCGATTATGCGTTGAGGCATCCGGTCGACGTGCAGACCAACGCCGCTCTCCGGGGAATCCTTACTTCTGTGCAGGCCTTCGCCCAGGACGCGGCGGAAGAGATGCACTCTATTGCGCATCCGTCCAAGGGGCAAAAGGTTCTCGACGACGCGGCCAAATTCATCCCGCGCATTTTCTAAGGAGACCCATGAAACGCAAAGCGCAAATCCTAATTCTCGCGGCCCTCGTGGCCCTCCTGATGCTTCTGTTTCCCGCCTTAGTGTTCGCGCAGATTCCCACCGGCTGCGTGAGTGTTTACGGGTCCGGGATGAATGGCTCCAGCGGCATGGTCCCGGCTCAAGGAACGATCACCTTCTCCCCTGTCAACGCCTCCGGGTCGTCCATCAGTTACCTTGGCGCATGCGGCGGTATATCTGGCCAACTTTCGAGTGCCCCAATTACAGCGGCGATCATCAATGGGGCTTTCTCGGTCGCGTTGCCTGATGTGACGCTGACCAATCCGCCGAGCATCTGCTTTTCGGTGGTAGCCACGGAAACCGGCACAGGGGCGAATCTCATCACGCCTGGAGGATATAAGTGTCTTAACCCCCATGGGTCGCCCACAGGGAGCGGTGACTGGTGCCAGAGCATCGGCTGCAACTTCAACGCCTATGCTCCCACCTTCACCGCACCCTCTCAGGCCTATAACCCGCCAGATCTGCTGACAATGTGGAACAACCTGGTCTCCACAAATGGTCCGGTATCGAAATCGACGGCGGTTGATGCCTCAACAGTGACCTTAAACACGGCGGGCGCTTCCATGAGCGCGTTTACCCTCCCGCTCTATGCTGTGGGGCCACCAGCGGCGTCCGATGGAATCACGGCGCGCACCATCAATGTCACGGGGCTAACCGCGAGCACATATTTCACGATCATTATCAACCCGCTGCATTCGATGACCGCGCCGACGGCTCAGTCCGTCACCTTTGGAACCGGCTGCAACTGGCAATTCACATCTAATCAGAATGTCGTGCTGTCGGGCAACACTCTGACCATCCCCGCTTGGGCAACAGGCACCTATATGGGGTTTTTTTATTACGACGGGACAAACTGCGTGGGGGTTGTTGGTAACTGATTTTACGCGGGGGCACACCATGGACGGGGTTGTGAATCTGAAGATCTGCGAGGCCTGCGGTTGCCTCTGGTGCCGTCCTCAAGGGACGTCGAGCGCGTACTGTGCCCCGTGTGAGATAACGCTGTCCAATTTCCCCACATCAGAGAGCCGGGTACGGCGCGGGCGGCGTCCAGCGCATAAAGCGGGTCAACTCGTCCAGGTATTCGCGGTGGCCGACGATGCCGGGGGTGGGCAGTGAAGAAAGCTCATGAAGTCACGGCCACAGACCTCTATTTTTTTCGACGTCATACCCATGGCCTGCTCAGGCGATACCTCTACTGCTCGATGCAGGCGGCTCGGGTTGGCTCGGGCATGATTGACTCCGTGGGTAGAGGGTGGGTTTCCAGCCGGCCAATCCGCAACTTCGAGGAAGCAGTCATCTTCGTCCATGACATGGAGAAGTGCATTAAGGCGTTGCCATCCCTCGACCGGGCCATGCTGGAGAGAATCGTCCTCCAGGAGTACACACACCCCGAGGCGGCTCAGTTGCTTGGGATGGGCGAGAGAACCATCGCGTACAAGTTCCCCGTGGCCATGGACCGGTTGACAGCGAAGCTGATCGAGGCTGGTCTGCTGATTCTTCCGAAAGCCGCCTTACCAGATGGCCGGGTTTAAACAGGGCGGGGCTTAGAATCCTGCACCCTCGCCGATATGGCGCTTTTGGGTGGGCCAGTCGAGGTCGTTGTAAGTGACCCCTCGGCTGGAGATCGTCATGGCGGGAACCTTGTCCGCACCGCCGTATGCCTGCGCGAACAAGGTATTCAGCTTATCCAGGCAATCGAACGCGTTCGCATTGCATAGGTTGAACTTGAGCGGCCTGAACGGTAGCTGGCGCCAGATGCGCGGAGCTTGCTTATGTCTCATCCTCGCGCCTTGGCCTTTCCCCTTTTGGGCTTCTTCGGACACACCGGCCAGTGCTTCCGGACCTCTGCTGCCCCGAACAGCTTTCCGCAATGCTTGCAGGGTGTCATCACCTTGGGCCTAGGGCTGGCCAGCTTCTGGCGACGCCTTCCCGCCTCAGCGATGATTGGTGCGTCCGGAACCTCGCTAAAGTCCCACACGTACTCCTCTTTCTTCGTGCCCACTTTCGGCCTCCGGGTCAACTTTCTCTGACCCTTCAGCATACCGCAAAGCCTTGATACCGGCCAAGATGCAGATAGTAACCACAGCAAGGAGGGCGAGGGCGAGAGTCCGGTGGTTATGCCACGCGAACCGAGCTCCCAGCGAGAGCCAGAAGGCGATGCTGAACGGGAAAGCGATCAGGCAACCGACAAAGAATTTGAGGCCGTCAGCGTCGCCGCGAATTTGGGTGCTCATCGTTTTGCCTCCTGGCTCACCGGGTGGTAGCGGTTGACGTTGTGGCGGGGGATGATGCCAAAGAACCGGAGAGCGTCTATTGGTCCCTCGCTGTGCGTCGTGCGCGGCTTGAGCCCGCGCTCACAGACCGGGCACGGAATCATCAGGCTGCCGGTCTCGTCGTCGATGGAACTCATGTCTACAATCTGGACTCGCTTGTAGGAGCCGGGGCACAGGTTGATTGCTTTTCCTTTTGGCATCAAACGGCCTCCGAATTGGCGATCTCTAACAGCACATCAGCGTGACAGACCCCATCGGGACGGCACCAGCACGCCAAATTCTTCCCCTTGAGTTCACGCCTCACGTCATCAACGGTGAAAGAGAGCATCCCGTTGAGTAGGTAAGACCGGAATAGATTTACTGCCCCCTGGGCGGTCAACCCCTCCTCGATTTTGAACGGATTGCCCCATTTTCCTGGTCGGCTTACACTTACTGCGCCGTCCGGCATTCTCCATCCCTTGGTGCGTTTACGCTGAATTCTCTCTGCCATCACAAAACCCCCATTTCTGCGCGCAAATCGTCGAGAAGGTCAACAGCGGCGAAGCCCTCGCTGGCCATGGTCTGACCGGCGGCCCATTCCGCGTCAACCTGCAAGTAAAGATGATCTGAAGCGTTGCGAAGTATCTCGCCGACGACTCTTATTTCGAATTCGGTCCCGGAGACCCATTCCAGCGCGTCAACGCTGCTATTTCTGCCCTTGAAGGCTCGCGCCCTGTCTATCGCGTCGATTGCTTCAATATTCACGTTGGCCTTTCTTTTCCCGCCGCCTGCCCGGTTACACGAGCCTACGGGTCCACGTTCTCTCTTTGCCGGACGTCTCGTCCTTGCGGACTCACGCTTAAATCTGCGGGGCGGCGGGTTTGCTACTTCATTCAATTTAGCATATAAGTCCTATATGTCAAGAATAAAATCAAGAAATCGTTACTCGCGTGACAGCCATCACAGTTCCGCGCCCGCTCCAAGCGCCAGCCGATATATATAAGGTGCAAGCATCTTTCCGGGGCGTTTGTTCCGAACTGGAGCGCCCTTTAAAGAAATTTCATTTATTTTAGGGAAATCACTTGACAAGTAGGACATATGTGTTAGAGTCACCATTGAAGCGAGCTTTCAGTGGGCTAAGGAGTGTAATGAAGACCCACCAGAAAGTTATTTTTTCAGACTTCGTCGAATCCTGGGGTCCGAAGGTGCTACCGATGTGGAAACCTTCAAGCTCTATAACCGCTAGGCAGCACATCCGCCGGTTCCTGATTCCGGCATTTGGACAGATGAGACTTCAAGACATCAATTCGGAAGCCACACAGGGCATGATCGCTGGAATGGTCCGGCTCGGGGCGAGTCGTTCCTATGTGCTGAACGTGCTGGGCACGCTCGGCTCGATCCTCACCAGCGCCATTCAATGGGGTCACGAAGCTCAGAAGGTTGACCATTCCCGTCTCGTGATTCCCTGCGAGGGCGAAAAGCAGCGGGGCAAGACGTTCCTCCCCGAGCACGTCAAGCAAATCCTTGAGGCGGCTCAAGAGCCTGAGCGGTCCTTGTACGCGGCAGCAGTGCTGACCGGCCTTCGCTCTGGCGAACTGGCGGGTCTGTGCTGGGAAGACATCAACATGGAGAGCGCATACCTCGAGGTTCGGCGCTCTTGTTTTCGAGGTCAGATGCAAGCGGTCAAGAGCCGCGCTGGAAACCGCGTAATTCCCCTACCGGACGCACTTATAACCGTCCTACGAGCGCATCAGGAGCGTACGGGCAACACCACAGGCCTTGTGTTTCGAGGGCGTGATGGTGGCCCGGTCAACATCAACGATTGGCTGACCAGGCGTCTGGCGCCACTCCTCAAGCAGCTTGGGATTCCACGTGCAGGGCTTCACGCCTTCCGCCACGCGCAATCTTCGGCCCTTGTCGCAACCGGAGCGAATCCGAAAATTGCACAGGCCCAATTAGGGCATAGTGACATTCGGGTCACTCTTGATCTATACTCGCATATCATCGGCGACGAACAACGCAAAGCGGTTTCACGGGCGGCAGAATGCTTTATGCCCACGCTTTTAACTGGGACCGGGAGAGTAGTGTGACCTGTTGCATTAAGGGGTTGCACCCACACAGCGCGGCTTTTCAAAAATGCTGTATGGTTACCCCATCCTTTCCGCGGTCTTTGCGGAAAGGATGGGATAGCACGATGCTTGCTTTACGGATTTATAAAAATATCGCGGCTTACTCGCTCAGCGTCCGCAACCGCGCCGGCATATGGTCCGCGGCCAGTTCATGGCCGCACCGCGTGCAATATTGATCCGAGGCGCGCACTGAGCGGAAGCAATGTCCGCAATTCGCCGTAAGCTGGTAGTTGCACTGCGGGCAAAAGTGAAAGTCGCCCTGCACGTGCGTCGAACAGGCCGGGCACCGCGAGACCTCCGGCTGCCGCAGAAGAAAATAGAGTACCGCGCCGATGCCGCCCGGCATCACCAGGCAGATCGCCATCCAGAAACGCGCACTCATCGCCCGCCGCGGAGCGTCCCGGCTCACGTAGCCCACCATCAGAAAGTACAGCGCAGCCAGCAACCCACAAGAGATATTGAAGTAGATGCGCAGTCCTAACGGAGGAACATGGTGCTGATGTTCCGGCAAAATCCACCAGAAGTAGTACTCCACCAGCACAAAAGCCGTAATGGACACAATGATGGACCACACCGGAATCAGGCGCGCGTCTTCGTTGACAGAAATCGATTCTGGATCTCGCATAGGCAACCCCACTCTCAGGGGGTCTTTCAGGAGATCAAGCCGGGCTTAACCTCATAAACTATGGACGGAGAAGGGAATCGGTAAGTTGCGTTAGCTTGGCAAATCGGCTGCCGCACCAAGCCTTCGTGCCCCATCCTTTCGCGTTCTATGCGATAGGGTGGGATACCACGAATCTCAGTAGGCCCAATTCATCAGGTGGTCATGATCTGCGCCGCAGCCAGCCGGCCAGCACCACGGAGGCCAGCACCGCCGCGCTCAAGAAGAAGATCAACAAACTCATCTGGCCAATCTGACCGATCAGGTGCTCTTCTTCAATCAGGATCTCGGCGACCCACCACGCCAGCGGGCCCAGCGCCAAAAGCACTACCAGCGTAGCAGCCAGCGCCACGGCGCGGCTCCGCTGCCGTCCGGCCTTCTGCTCCCGCATCACGCCGTGCGAGGCGCTCACCACGCGCCGGGTGCGCCAGGCCACTGCGCGCTCCCGATCCGCCTGGTGGCCGGCAAGAGCGGAAACCAGTTCGCGGTCCGCATTGGCGCTCTCAACTGGATTCATACTGCCCTCAGTGTCTCGCCCATCATAGCTGGTGGTGCCGAAGGCGCGGTTGGCCGCACCGCGGGTGCCGCACCGCAGGTGGCCGCCAGCTTGGGCTTGATTGCGGCCAATCCGCGATAAAGTCTTGATTTCACGGTAGAAAGTGGCGCTCGCGTCACCTTGGCAATCTCTTCCAGTGACAACTCTTCGTAGAATCGGAGCACCAGCACCTCGCGGTAGATTGCATCCATTCCGAGCAGCCCCACCGCAAGCCGTTCCCGGTCTTCCAGGTTCGCAAAGCGGTCAAAGGGAGTCGGCTCGCCGTCGGCAATTTCAAAGCTCATCGGCCGGTCATCGTCGCCTTTGCCTTCAATCAGCTCGTCCAGGCTGGCCATCGTCTTCTTCCGCTTCTGGTCGATCACCAGGTTGCGCGCAATGGTAAACAGCCAGGTGTCGAAGCGTGCTTTGCCGTTGAACTGCGCCCCCCGCACCAGAACACGCATCCAGACCTCCTGAAAAAGGTCCTCAGCCTGCTCGCGATTGCTAGTCAAATAAAGCAGATAGCGCATCAGCCGGTGCTGGTAGCGGACGATCAGCTCATCCAGCAGCCCGGCATCCTGCCGCTTTAGCCCGGCGGATACGGCAAGGCTCTCCTGCCGCACCTGCTCGTTGGCAATGGATAGGGAATTCGAACCAAAATATGGGCGAATAGTCGCAACGATACTCATCTCATTTCATTAGACGACAAAATTGGCCTCCGTGACGCTGAAATAACTATGAATTCATATATTATTTATCTTTTGGAATGAACTTATCTCATCAATTATTCATCCGTCCGTTTCCGGGCCACGCGTAGAGCCTCCTCCACCGCCCTGGCCGCCCGCCGCTCCCTGGCCTCCGCCGTCTCACAGTAAAAAACGAATAACAATTGCCTGCGCCGCTGCCCTGGTGTCATAGCCTCCCAGCCCTTGCGCGCCAGCGGCTGCCGCTGAAAAGCTGCCTGCAAAATTGGCGGCGTCTCCGTCTCTCCCTCCAAAGCAAACAGCAGCCGCACAGCCATTTGTTCTGCTCGTCTTTGGCGAGATGCGGCGCTCTTCGGTTGTGAGACCCAATCGCCAACCTCCTTGCGCGCGGAGTTGCTCAACCCCGCAAACCACTTTGGAAGTCGCCGATCGCCCTTCAGCGCCTTCGTCAGCTCTGGCGGTGTCTCCACCACGCGCTCCTCAAAATCCGGCTCTATGCGAATCCGCACAAGCGAACCGAGGGAAGCTCGTGCCGCTGCCAGCATCTTTTTGTTCACCAGCAGAAAGTGGCCTTTGCCGTCTGAGGCGGAAAAGAGCGATGTGCGAAAAGCGAATCCTTCAATCTCGCCGCGCACCCGCAACCGCCGTCGCTTCGGCCACGCCTTCGCCACGTCAAAGGGAATCCGCGCAATCACCCACCCGAGGCCATTCCGTAGCGGCTCCAACACGGCAGTGAAGGATTTGATCGTAGATGGACTCATAACATCGACAACGGGCCCGGCGCAAATGGATTCTCTTCCTCGCGAACTGTGTGTGTCGATTGCGGTTGCGCCGAACTCCCCTTCGCATCTTCCGCCGCATCTGTCCACTGTTTGCCGCACGATTCGCACCGCCACGCATTGACCGGATCAGCGCTTTCCAGCAGCGGGTCCGCCGCTCCGCAGCCCGGGCACGTCGGCGGCACGTAATCCGGAATTTGCATCTTGGATTGTTCGACAATCTCCTGCGGAATCGGCTTGGCGAGAATCTCGCACGCCTTTTCAAGCTGATCGGCTGCAACCATAATCCGGGGAACGCTTGCTCCGGGCGCGACATAGTAGCCCGGATTCTCAAGCCAGCTTTCGATTCCAGCTTGCCGCAGCACTTCCCGGATCTGCCACGTCTCTTCCGGGTCCTCACGCTCGCAAAGAAACGTCTTCCAGGTGTACTCCCGCGGTAGATCGCTTTCCCCGGTTTCGCCGCCATCCTCCGGTGAATTGTCATCATGCTCCATTTGTGGAGCCGCAAGGCGCTCTGAGACATCGGCCTCTTTGTCTGGCCCGCGAGGCTCATTCAGCCCGCGCTTCTTCATCTCGTCGCGCAACACCTGTCGCGCAACTTCGGTCAGATCGGCGCTGTCCGCATTCAGCGCCTCCAACTCGCCGTCGTTCATCTCCCGGTAGAGTTGTGTGAGCCTCTGCCACTCCGTAATCGGGTCTGCCTGCATGGGCAACAGTATAACGGCTCTGCATGAGGCGACGGATGATTGATCCTGCTTTTCAACACAGAAGCTCCGTGCCCCATCCTTGCGCTTTACCGGGGTCCCCGGCGACTCGGGGTCCCCAACGAGCGATCTTTGCTCGTTGGGGTGAAGGGACAGGTCTTCGTCGCTGGGGTGGTCGGGCGCAAGGGTGGGAAACCTCAACACTCTTTGAGGGCCGGAACAATAAGGACCGAATGAATAGCAAGGGTCACGGAAATCACGGTCAGTCCATCTTCTACACTAAAACTATGGAAGTTTTATATGGGCTGCATTCGGTCGAAGAGGCGCTCAAGGCCGGCCGCCGCCATTTTGACCACGTTCTCGTCGCCCGCGAGCGCGCTGATGCCCGCATCGAGAGCCTTGTGGCCCTCTTCCGCGAGGCTGGCGTCCGCGTCCGCCAGGAGTCCCGCGAGCAGTTGACGCAGCTCGCCCAGACCCCCGCTCACCAGGGCGTAGTGGCGCTGGTTCGCCCGCAGGAGTTTCTCTCCATCGAAGACCTCTTTGCGCCGCAGCTACCCGGCGCGGCTCGCCTGCTGCTTGCTCTCGATGGCGTTGAAGACCCGCAGAATCTCGGCGCCCTCTTGCGCGTGGCCGATGGCGCCGGCGTCGACGGCGTGGTTCTCACCGAACGGCGATCAGCCCCGTTGAGCCCGGTAGCCGTCAAAGCCAGCGCCGGTGCCGCCGAACATCTGCGCATCGCCCGTGTGGTCAACCTCGTTCACGCCCTCGAAGAACTTAAGCGCCAGAACATCTGGGTCATCGGTCTCGACGAACGCGGCTCGTCCGACTACGACCAGTTCGACCTCACGGGTAACTGCGTCCTGGTGCTGGGTCGCGAGGGCGCCGGCCTGCACGACCTGGTGCGCCGCACCTGCGACCACCTTCTCTGCATTCCCATGAGCGGCGGTGTCAGCTCGCTCAACGTCTCCGCCGCCGCAGCGGTGGTGCTTTTCGAAGCCTTCCGCCAACGTCGCAATGCTGCTGGGCAAGCGTCAGGCGCTAGCCTCACTCCCGCCTCAGCGTCCAACAAAAAGAAACAGAAAGGCCTGGGCTCATGAAGTTCTCTCTTTCCCGCACCATGTTGGGTGCCCCATCCTTGCCGCGTTTTTGTTTTTGCGGCAAGGGTGGGAAACCACAAATCTCATTCAGTGTTGCTTTTGCTTTGTTAATCGTTTTCGCCCTGGCAACTCTTCCCTGCGCGGCGCAAACCACCTCCACTCCGCCAGCCCCGCAACCGCTTACCACCCAGTCAAATCAGCCACATCAGGGAAAAGTCCTCTTCTCCCGCTCCACCGACGAGACCGGCCAGACCACCACCCAAACCGGTCCCATAGCGGTCCCACCGCAGGCGGGGACATTGCCTGGAGCGACGAAGCCCGTGCGAGCGGATAGCGAGCAGTTGGCCGCACCGCAGGTGCCGCAGGTGGCATTCACCGCCTTCGATCTCGACGTTCGTCTCCGCCCCGCAGACCAGCAAATCGCCGTTCGCGCCCTGCTCTCCATCCGCAACGACGGCAAAACCCCGCTCACCCGCATTCCGCTCCAAATCTCCTCCACGCTCAACTGGGAAGCCGTTCGCGTCGACACACACAACACCGCCTTCCAGGTCGCCACCATCAACTCCGACGCCGACCACACCGGCCAGTTGCACGAAGCCCTCATCCCCCTCACCCAGCCGCTCGCCCCCGGTCAAACCCTCCAGCTCGACGTCACCTACTCCGGCCCCATCGCCCTCTCCGCCCAACGCCTGATCTCCATCGGCGCGCCCGACGCCCTCGCCCTCCACTCTGATTGGGACCAGATCAGCCTCCCCTTCACCGGCCTGCGCGGCTTTGGCAATGTAGTCTGGTACCCCGTCTCCAGCGCCCCAGTCATGCTCGGCGACGGAGCGCGTCTCTTCGACGAAATCGGCGAGCACAAGCTCCGCCTCTCCGGTGCGCGCTTCCGCCTCCGCCTCACCGTCGAATTCCCCCATGGCCAGGCTCCAACCATCGCCCTCATCAACGGCCACTCTGTCCCGCTCGCCATCACCGAGCCCGCCAGCTCTCTGGACCAGTCTCAGGAAGTCGCCTCCATAGCCACCGCCGACTCCGGCCTCTCCACTCTCGGCTTTAAAGCCCCCAGCCTCTTTGTCGCCATCCGCGCGCCCCACACCGGCGCCAACCTCACCGCCTTTGCACTCCCCGAGGACAACGTCGCCGTCACCTTCTGGACCGACGCCGCCACCACCGTCACGCCCTTCCTCAAAGGCTGGCTCGGCCCTGAGCCCCGCTCCCCGCTCACCCTTCTCGATCTGCCCGACCTCGAAGACGTTCCCTTCGAAACCGGCGCCCTTCTCGCCGCGCCACTCCGCGAACCCGGCCCGAAAGTCAGTCCCAACGCCTTGAACGGTGTCCTGGTCCACGCCCTCACCCACGCCTGGATTACATCGCCTGCCCTTCCGAATTCGCCTACATCGCCTGCCCTTCCAAATTCGCTGACAGCGCCCGCCTCTCCAAACTCGTCTGCCTCGCCAAATTCGCTACTCGCGCCCACTTCGCCCCAGCCGCCTCCCGCCTGGCTCAACGAAGGCGTAGCTCAATTCATCAGCACGTTGTGGGTAGAAAAACAGCAAGGCCGCGACTCCGCCATGCGCATGTTAGAAGCAGACCGCGCCGCCCTCGCCCTTGCCGAGCCTGCCAGCCCCGGCCAAAGCCTCGGCCAACCCCTCGCCGCAGCCATCTCGCCCGTCTACTACCGCACCAAAGCCGCCTATCTCCTATGGATGCTCCGCGACCTCGCCGGCGACCCCGCCCTCTCCGCCGCCCTTCGCGCCTACTACGACTCCGCCGCCAATCCAAATTCCGCCAGTCCCTCCGCCACTCCCGCCACTCCCACTCACGCCGAAGGCGTCTCTGCCTGGACGGCCACTCCCTTCGAAAAACTCCTCGAAGACTCCGAATACCACCCCGACCTCGCATGGTTCTTCGCCGATTGGGTTGATGCCGACAAGGGCCTGCCCGACCTGACCATCGACGGCGTCTTTCCCACCTCCGCCTCAGCCGGCAACTGGCTGGTCGCCGTCCACGTATCCAACGCCGGCTACGCAGCCGCCGATCTTCCCGTCATAGTCCGCTCCGGTTTCGGTTCCGACGCGCGCTCCGTCACCCAGCGCCTCCGAGTCCCCGCCCGCGGCAAAGCCGTCCAGCGCATCCTCATCCAAGGCAAGCCGACGGAGGTGCAAGTCAACGACGGCACCGTCCCCGAAACCCAGGCCAGCATCCACATCACCAAGCTCGAAGACCCAGCACAAGCCGCGCCCGGCTCCAGCCAATCCAACCCGCCGAAGCAGTAATTCGCCGGTGACCACCTTCGGCTTTGTGCCCCATCCATTTCGCGTTCTCTGCGAAATGGGTGGGATACCACGAACGTTTTGGCGCGTAAGCGGAGAAATGCCAAAGCGTCAGCGAGAAGTGTCAGGGCACAACTTCACAGCTTGCGGAAAAATTCATTTGGAGTTGCGAGAAGCGTCAGGGCATGACTTTAGTCGTGCCGTAAATGCCCTCAAAATAAGCCGGGCTTTAGCCCCTGAGGGAAGTTTTCCGGAGGGAGGCTGGGGATTTATCCCCGGCATAAAACCATCCATCCGTTTTTTAGAAATCAGTCCACGCGGCGAAGCCGCGCTCAAATCCTGTCTTCAAATTGTCCCGATAAAGAAGATGGCCTCAATCCAGCCTCTCTTTTGTCCCGGTTCTATTGAATAATCGGCAACTATCGAATTACCGGCGATCCGGAAACGACTGTATCCCTGGATAGAACGGCGTTTGCCGGGACTTATTTTCGCAGGGCTGAATTCGAAGGCTGCTTTGGCATGTCTGCGATGAGTAAGAACGCCTCGTGGCTGATCTCATCTCATCAGCTGACACATGGGGCCTAGTCAAACGCACTTCCGGAGAGGCTACCCCACCATTCTTTAAGAGTTGAACAATCAGGCTTTAAGTTTGGGGCCGTAAAAAGCGTAATCAATCTCCTGAATGGCTTTCCGTGCGTGTGTCGAAACTCTATTCAACTTCGAATTCCCAACAACGGCAGTTAGCGCTGACAGGTCTGCGCAATCAGTTGCCGCATCGATCAAGAGACCTAGTGCAGGAAAGAAGTCAGTATCATCTATGGTAGGGGTCTCATTCGCCAGCAGCGTAATCGGAGTAGCAAGAGCGTCGCCCTTGGACACTTCGGTCAAAAGCACCCTATAACGGCTCTTCCTGTTTGCCGCAGATAATCTGATCCTAGTTTTAAGAACCTCCGGGAGCCGCTCCCGTTTACCCTTCCGGGTTTCTACGAATGCGCTAAGTTTTTGAGCTAGCTTCGATTCCTTCGGGGCCGGCGTATTCTCCGATGCCGCTTTAATCAATGGCAGATAGTCAGGAAGCACCGAACCGAGAATTTTGCTAAGCATAGATGCTTTGTTTAACAGTGACGCCAGTTGACCGAACTCGCCGTTTTTCAAACTCCTCACCGCCCAAAATACCGGACCCTTCGTTCCGCTGTAGTTCAGAGCTGCGGCGACGAATGGCCAGACGCTATGCGCAGGTAAACCAATCTCGACTTCTTCAGTTGAAAGCCCAATAGCCCCTACGCCTGCAGCGGCAAAGCTATATACCGACGGTATCGGCGGCAGCGACAAGATATTCTTTTCCAGCTGTCCATTGGCATTGCCTATAAATCCTCCCCAAGAGTCTATTAGGCTTTCAAACGTCTTTTTCATTGCTTCGATATAAATCGGCATGGCGCTTGAGTTTGTCGGATCGATTTTCGCAGCAATCGCACTCGCTCCTTTTCCGACCTTGCGCAGATGCCCGACTGTTGCCTCTTGCAGAGTTTTCAGAAGCACAGAGATGTCTTGCTGTCGGGGAGTTACCTGCACTCTCTCGATAGTTTTGATCCATTCGGGTTCGTTCTTGGTCAGTTCCGGCAGAACAAGGAAGACTCCTACGAGAGATGCCCCGGCTCTCGCCTGGTCACCCGATGACACGAGCGCTGCTAGCTCTTGCGCAATGAGGGTGCGGTCTTTGAGCGGAGTCGGAATCTTAGGGACCATTTTCAGGTACGGTTTCCACTTTGGACTTTTCGCAAGTTTTACAAGAAAGTTGGCTACGTTACTACCAACTTGGAATGCGACGTCCCTCGAAGTACCTGCTCCTGCATGCACTGCCCCAGCCCTTGCTGTGAAAATAACGGAAAATCCAGTACAAGCTGCATCGAGTTCCTTCAGATGCTTGTCCGGCGATTGAACCCCCGCTGTCAGATTCGAAACGCGCGGAATTTTTGAGTCCAATAGTTTCCGAAACGAAGATAGGGCCTCTGACGCCGACAAATAGAACCCACTGTTGCTACGAATGATTCCGCTCTGACCGTACACCTCGTACAAGCAAGCAGAGATCGCAAGGTCGGCTGCGATTCCAATCAATCCAATCTCGATTGCCCCGTCCCCGTCCGCATCAGGCTGGTCAATGGTTTTCGGTATCGCCAACAGAGAAAAGGCGAGCGCAAGCGCCCGTTGGCTAACGACCAGTCGGCGATTCGTCTCGCTCTTCAGAAGTCGTGGCATAAACCCTGATTTAGTTGTGCCAAAGTGACGGATGGCCCATATCTTAAAAGCAGTTTGATGAATCTGGGTGCCCCAGGTCTCGATTTTGAGACATGGGAAAGCGCAGAGAGCTTCCAGCGAAAATGTTACTCCCGAAAAGTCGGCTTGTCGGAAGTATTTGCCGAGCAACCCTGAGCCTGCCGAAGGGGCAAGTACCCACACCGCAGGTGGCTGACCCCTGTTCTCTGATCTCTGATATTTATTTTCAAAACCTTGCTGATAATTAAGTAGTAAACATCGATCTAAATTCAGCAGAATGAATATGTTCCACGTGGAACACTTTCGCCGATACTCACCCCTATTCCCTGGTCTCTAACCCCTTCACGTTTACCCAAAACCAGTGCGCTATAGCTTCACGTTTTACAAAAACCGATAACCTATAGCGCACCATTTTGCAGATTCCAGATCGCTGATTGCTACCGGGATTGTCTCGCCTTACTCGCCCTTTTTCTCATTCCGCGCCTTCACTTTGAACCAGATCGGTGTCCCCTTAAATCCAAAGGCCTCGCGAATCTGATTTTCCAGGAATCTCTCGAAACTGAAGTGCAGCTTGATCTCCCGGTCGGTGAACAGAACAAAGGTCGGCGGGGCCACGGCAGCTTGCGTCATGTAGAAGATACGAATGCGTTTAGCCATCGGCACCGGAGCTCTCTGAAAGTCGATTTTCTCCAGAAACCGGTTCATCTGCCCGGTCGAAACCCGCTTGCGCCGCTCCGCCGCCACAGCAACAACCTCATGCAGAACGCGCAGCATTTTGGGGGCTTCGGGGCCTGTCCCTTCCAGAGCGGAGAGGAAGATCACCGGCGCGTAGTTCAGGTATTTCAATACTCTACGCAGCTGAGTTTCAAAAACTTCCCGATCCGCCGGAGGCTTGCCATCGGTCCGTCCCGTGGTCACTAAGTCCCATTTATTCACCGCGATAATCACGCTGCGCCCGCTCTCGTGGGCATAGCCGCCGATGGTGGCGTCGGCCCCCGTGACGCCTTCGGACGCGTCCAAAATCAGCAACGCCACGTCTGCAGCCTCCAGATGACGCCTGGCCATCACAACGCTCATCTTCTCCGCCATCAAGTGCGTCTTGCCCTTGCGCCGTATGCCCGCAGTATCAACGAATCTCAACTGCTGGCCTTCAAAATCGATCACCTCGTCCACGGCGTCGCGTGTCGTCCCGGCAATGGGAGAAACAATCGCCCGGCTCGTCCCGGTTAAAGCATTGAGCAGAGTAGACTTGCCCACATTCGGCCGCCCGATGATGGCCACCGAGGTCTCGTGCTGCTCAAACTCGCCGTGCGTCCGGTGGAGGGACTGCGCGTCCTGCGAATCTTCATCAATTTCATCGCCAGCCTCGGCCTCTTCAGCGGCCTTGATCTCTTCGGCCTCGTTCTCTTCCTCGCTCAGCACAGCCTCCGGCGGCACCGGAATCGCCTCGGAAATGGCTTCCAGCAGGTCGCCGATGCCCAAACCATGCTCGGAACTGATAGGAAACACCTTGCGAATGCCTAACTGTCGAAAGTTCTCGGCCTCCATCTCCATGGCCACGCCCTCGACCTTGTTGACCGCCAGAAACAACGGCTTCCCACCGCGAATCAGCATTCGTACCAGGTCGTAATCCGGGCTGGCCAGCTCGGTGCGCGCATCCACTACCAGCACCAGCGCGTCGGCTTCCTCCAACGCCACCTGAGCTTGGGCATAAATCTCGGTAGGAATCAGCTCCGCGTCGTCCGGCACCATGCCGCCAGTATCGACAAGGCGAAATCTCCTGCCAGCCCACTCATACTCTCCGTAAATGCGGTCGCGAGTGATGCCGGGTTCGTCGCCCACAATCGAGCGGCGGCTGCCGGTGAGCCGGTTGAAAAGAGTGGATTTGCCCACGTTCGGCCGGCCCACAATGGCCACCAGCGGAAGCGCGCCCGCGCGCGATTTGTTTGGCATTACCGACTTGTGATACTTCGACAAAATTTGTCTCCTGTCGCTGTTTAGTACATTGCTTGAAGGGCTGGACGGCATCTCCCACTATTCAAAGTTTAGTCCTCTGAACAATGTCCTGCGGAGTTGGGCTGGAAAAACAGCAAAATTAGCATTTTCTTATCTTTACGGCAGATTACCGGCACGAAGATTGCCCTTTTAGCTCACAGGAGGGATCGATGCATATTCACGGGAACTCCATGGCCGTCAATGCGGCAAACTTTTACTCCGTAGCTCAGGAGGAGAGAGCGGCCGCCGCGCAACGAGCGGCCAATGTTCGCAAGAAGCTGATCCGAAACGCATCGGAGATAGAGGGCGCGGCAACCCCCGAAGAGACTCTTATGATCGGCCAATGGATTGACTCTCGGCACAGCCAGGTCGAAAGCGGGGAACAAAATTACATCAATATCTCCGGTAAAGACCCGGACCTTGGATGACACGCTGAGTAGAGGTTTCGTTGCCGGTCTGCGCTGCCACACCCCCGCCTTTTTTGTGCCCGGGACGGGTTTTTGGACAAGCTGAGTCGAATTCGCTTCGGGCGGTTTATGCGTCAATATGGATAGTGATTTTTGGGGAAATATGCGTAATTATGCGTAAATCTCGGCTGTATTTATGCGTCATTATGCGTAAGCCTTGCAAGATGTATGCGTAGTTATGGGTGTGATGTGGTTTGTCTCCCACATCTCAAAGACGAGATGTGGGCCACCCAGACTTTTGAGGGTCAGAGCAAGGCCACCCGAGCCGCACGAATGTCAAGTGCGGTATGCTGGTAATGCGCGCCCGTAGCTCAGCTGGATAGAGCGAACGCCTCCGGAGCGTTAGGTCGGGAGTTCGAATCTCTCCGGGCGCACCATACAATCTCTTTATCTACAGCGTTTAGAGCGATCAGGAAAAATCGTCGATGGTTGGCTTGATGACCAATTCCGGCACGTGGGCGCGAGGCGGAAGTGTCACCAGCAGCCGCACCGCATCGGCAATATCCTGCGGTTGAAGGATCATGGCACGGCGCCCTTCGTCGGCGGTCGCGCCCAGTCGTTCGGCGCGCACGTCAAGAAGCGGAGTGCTGACTTCGCCCGAGTAAATTACTGTGGATCGGATCCCTCGCCCGCGCTCTTCGCGGCCGATACTGATTCCCAATGCTCCCTGGGCGAACTTAGCCGCGGAATACGCGGCTCCGGTTATGGTGTTCGCCCGCAATCCGGCGAGAGATGAGATCTGCACGATCAAACCACCTCCCCGCGTGCGCATCGATGGCAACACAAAGTGAATCGCATTGAAAGCCGTGGTGAGATTCGCCGCGATGACGCGGTCCCAATCGGCGGGATCGAGAGAACGCAGGCTTCGCTGGCGCACGTTCAATCCTGCGGCACATATCAGGACATCAATGAATGTCATCTGCGCGAGAGCCTGCTCGACCATGGCTTGCGCCTGCGCGCGGTCAGTCAGATCGCAAGCAAAAAGGAGCGCGCCCTGCGCAGCCGTTCCCAATTCACTGCGGACAATCTGCAGTTTCGCGATATCCCGGCCCACAAGAGCCAGCGCGTATCCTTCCTCAGCAAGCATCGATGCAATGGCGCGGCCTAATCCGCCGCTCGCACCAACAATTAAAGCCGTTTTCTGCGTCATGATGAGTTTCTCCTGACAGTCTGTGGTGAAAGGCGGAAATGCCGAAAAACCATCCCTCAGGGGCTAAAGCCCAATCTAATTTTGTTGTTCTATCGGCACGACTGAACAACTTGCGGAAAAATGCATGATTTCGAGCGAATTGCACGAAAAGCAGACCGCAGGGGCTAAAGCCCAACATTTTTTTTGTTGCGTTTGCGGCACGACTGAAGTCGTGCCCTGACGCCTCTTGCTTCACCATTAGCATTTTTCCGCAAGCTGTGAAGTCGTGCCCTGACGCTTCTTGCTTCACCATTAGCATTTTTCCGCAAGCTGTGAAGTCGTGCCCTGACGCTTCTTGCTTCACCATTAGCATTTTTCCGCAAGCTGTAAAGTCGTGCCCTGACGCTTATTCGCAATCGAAATGGAGTCTTGCATGAGGCTCATCCTATTAAAGTTCAACGAGGAAGAGGCCTATCGAGTAGACTTCTTTGAAATCGATCAGCTTGAGTGCCGCTTCGGCAATAATGGATTTCCATTCCTCTGCCGGAAGCGGCATGCCCTTGCCGCGCAGGCGATGGATCAGCAGGTAATCGAGCTGGGAATACTGGGCTGGTGGCTTCCTGACGGAGTCTGGTGTATCCGGCGGCATCGTTTCAGAAAAGAGGAACAGCTTGCCCGGGAAGGATGCCTTGATCTGCCGCAGCACATCCACGATCCGCTGCCTGCCGTAGCGGCCGATCTCGTGCAATAGATAGATCGAAGCGACCACATCAATCTGGCTGCGCGTCTCCTCATCCAGCGGCAGCGGCTCAACGCCGACCTCCGCCTGCATCAGGCGAATGCGCGATTCCAGGCCATAGCGGCGGAGTTTTTCCTCTGCGCCGGCGATCTTCTGCGCTGATTTGTCGATGCCCATGCCGTGAAACGACGGATCAGAACGGGCCAACTGAGTCAGAAAGCCGCCGCCGGCGCAGGCCAGATGCAGCATGGAATGGAGGTTGCGCTCGGCAAGAATCTTCAGCACCGACGGCACGAGCCGGACGCTGGTCAGTTGTTCCGTTCCCAGGCCGGAATGTTTTCCAGAGTGGGATTTTTCGATCTCCGCACGTGTGACTTCCTTCCGCAACAGCGGACCGATATTGGTCAGCTGCGTACCGTACCCTCCGAGATTGATATTCAATGTGCCGCGCAAGACTATGTTGGAAAGCCGGGAACCGTATTCGGTCAGTTCCATCTGATCCTCTGCCACGCGCAGAACTCCGCAGCCGACGAGATAATGCAGCAGCATCCCGAGGACTTCTGCATCCAGGTGCAACTCCTCGGCTGCCTCGGCGATGCTAAAGCGCGAATGCGAAAGTGAATACTCGTAAAAACCACTATCCCAGAGAGCAAATAACACATAGGCCAGGGTAGTGTTGTTAATCATGCGCATGCCTTCTACCAGGCACTTCACGCCCTCCCCTTCGGACGATAACTTCCGCGCGCGCTCACCTTCAGCCAGCAGATCGTGCGGATCGGCGGGGGATGGCGGTGTTGGCGCTTTGGTATGGATGCCGGTGGTCATGCGTTTCTCCCTGTGAACAAGATAGTTGAGTGAAATGGGCTTTAAACAAAATCAGCAAGTTAGCTTTTGCTTCGCGAAAATCGCGAGTTAGCAAGTTAGCAGCGGTTCATCCGAGCCGTAAATTGACCCGTCAAGTTTCGGCTTATGCATTTATCCGGATGCGTTCTTTCGGGCGTTGGCTCGTTTTCGCAAGTAGATGCGCGAAAATATCTCGGTCTGCGGGCTGGGCGTGCGATGGGTTATCACATTGACGCATGCCGGCTTCCCGGATGCGAAGGCGCGCTCCAGCGCGGGCTGAAGTTGCTCGGGGGCATCGACGTATTCCCCGTGTCCGCCGAGGGATTCGGCCAGCAGGTCCCAGCGCGTATTGGTCAGTTCGGTGCCCACAACACGATCCGGGCCGAACCATTTCTGCTGGTAGTAAACCTCGACGCCGAAGGCCGCGTCATTGGCCACCACGACCACCACAGGGATGTGATAGCGCACGGCAGTTTCAATTTCCATGACCGAAAAGCCCAGCGCGCCGTCGCCGGTCATAACGACTACCCTTGCTTGAGGAAATGCCAGTTTAGCGCCCACCGCGTAGGGCAGGCCGACACCGAGGTGCCCCAATACCGTGCTTGCAAGCCATCCACCGGATCGGCGGGCGAACATGCAGTAGCGCGCCCAGGAGGAGGAATCGCCACCGTCAAAGGCTAAAATGCTTTGCTCGTCGAGCAGCTTTTCCACCTCCAGCGCAATCCTCGCTGGATGGACGCCGGGCTGGGCGGACGCAGCCATTTTCTGCACGCGCGTAACTTGATCGCAGCGCGTCTGGCGAAGCATCGCGACCCATTCGGACGGTTCTTTCCATGGCCGGGACTTTGCCGCTTCAAGAAGCTGCGCGGTCACCGCCCGCACATCGCATGCTACGCCGCACTCGACGGGATGATTCTTTCCTATCTCGTGAGCATCGGGGCAGATGTGAATGATTTTGGCGGAACCAAAACAACTGCCGTAGGCAAAGGCGTGGTCCAGCCGGTCACCCAACAGCAGGAGCACATCGACGCGGGTTTCCAATTGCGCGGCCATATTCACCGTGCCGTAGCCATCGCCGAAACAATACGGGTGATTGTCCGGAACCATTCCGCGCGCCTGTTCCACGGTCATGAGCGGAATCTTCACAGTCTCAATGAACTGCCGGAGTAAATCGCCGGCATGAGACCAGAATGCAGCGGCGCCAGCGACGATCAGCGGCCGCTCTGCCCTGGAAAGAAGCTCCAGTGCCTGCTCGATGAACGCCGGCGCTGCTTGCGCGGCGGCGGTTGGCTGCGTGTTGGCTGGAGGTGAAACGGCGCCTTCATCCACCTCGACCAGTCCGGAGATCGTATCCGTAGTAATGCTGATATGGACCGGTCCCGGCATTCCATTCATGGAAATCCGAAACGCTTTGGCGACGTACTCTGGAATCCTGCTGCCGCTGGAGAGCAGGGCCGACCATTTGGTGACGGGAGCGCACATCGCCACCTGAGGCAGTTCCTGGCGGCCGCCTCTGCCCAGGTTGGCCGACACATCGATGCCGCTGAGCACGATGACCGGAGAACATTCGGCAAACGCGATCGAAATCCCGGGCACTGAGTTGGCTAGGCCAGGACCGGGCGAAACCAGCACGACAGATGGCTCACCGGTCGCGCGCGACCAGCCCTCGGCGATATGGATCAGCCCCGATTCATGGCGGGCTGTGAATACCTCGATGCCCTCATTCAGGCACGCTTCGTACACCGGAAACAACGGCGCGCCGGGAAGCGTGAAAAGGCGGCGAATTCCGTGTGCCTTCAACGTCCGAATCAGCAACAGCCCGCCTGTTATCTTTTCCATCAAGTGCTCCGTTTCGTCACACTGTCTGCCTGGACTGATTGGGGTTTTTCAACCGGAACATGACTCTAGCCGGATTGCCGGCAACCACGCTGTAGGGAGGCACATGAGTGCGGACCACAGAACCGGCGGAAATGACGCTGCCTTCCCCGACCTTGACGCCGGGAAAAATGAGGCACCGCCGGCCGATCCACACTCCATCGCGAATGATAACCGGCCGGATCTCCTCCGGCGCCGGCGGCTCAAGGGCTAACCGCGCCGCCGGATCGGTGCGATGCGCGTTGGAATCCATAATTGAGATGTCGCCGGAGAGGTTGCAGTTGCTTCCAATAGAGATCAGCTTCCCAATCGTAAAACTGCAGCCGTGGCCGATTCCGGTATTGTCCCCAATTTGCAGTGTGGGATGATCGGAGAAGCGGGCCGCAAATGCAATGCCGATTGAGCCGTCTAACGTCACATTGTCGCCGATAATAATATCGCCCTTACCGGAGATCCAGTGAAGATGGCAATCTGTGTGCAGGTTCCGCCCATACTTTGTGCAATAAGCTTTGAATAGCGGTTCACATATAAACACGCGCTTAGCAAAATAATAGAAGTTGCGCGCCAGCAGATAAATCCAAAGCGCCGGCCTCACGACTATCTTTGGGGCGGGCACGGCAAAACCATTGACGGACCGGTAAGCCCAACGCAACAGACGTGCCAGTCTCCCATGGGAAGTCGCCAGGCGCCTGCGGAGCGATGGCCTGGCCGCCGCGCTGCTCACGGATTCAGTGTGCAATTGTTCTGCGTTCATTTGTACCTCTGTCCGTCCATTTCGTTTGCAGGTTCAATGTAGATTGCTCTCGGCATTTCTGTCCGCTGCAGAAGGCCGCTCAACAATCCGCGCATACTTGATTTCTCGTGCGTTGCATTAGCACTTGCATCCACCTGCAACTCCAGATCGTAATCCTCGGTTCCGTCCCCATGTTTGATAATATGCGTTTTTGCGCTGACTACATGGGGAAGTCCGGCCGCCAGCCGGCGCACCGCGGCCAGACTGATCTTTTCCCCTTTCCGGCTGATGAAGTCGCTGAGCCGACCCAGGAAATAAAGGTAGCCCTCCTTGTCCTGATCGAACGCATCGCCCGTGGCAATCGTCTGCGGCGCCACGAGATCATTCTTAGGCCTTCCCTCGACGCGGCCGATGGAGCGCTTCATCACCGTTGCCGAATTCACATGGAGTTGTTTCCGTCCGCTTCCATCTTCGACAGGATGAAGGGAGACCGTGGTCCCTTCGTGTGCAAGGCCTACTGAGTTGTATCGGGAGGAGGGCTCGAGATGCGCCGCCAGGGTAGAGACGCGTGGCCCGGCTTGTGTGAGTCCGTAGGTAATATAAACATCTTTCCCTTTCCGCAGTTCCACCAGTCGGGCGACCAGATCCGGCTCCAGCGCGTCACCGCCAACGGACAGTACTCTCAAGCCGGCGAGCACAGTTGCATCAGTCTGCAGAACGGAACGGATTCCCACGGGCGTCAACGAAGAAACCGTGATGCCGTAATCCTCCAGCGCTTTTCGATATCCTCCCAAACTGAACGGCGGGCCGCTGATAATCAGCCGATTGCCGCATGCCAGGGACGAAAGAGCCTGCGCGGACAGAGCAAAGGAAAAAAACATGGGAAGCGTGAGTAAAACGGAGTCGCCAGCGCCTTGGCCGATAGCTTGGACGTGACGCTCGCCATTCAGAAGGATTGCCTCGAAATCGAAGACGCAGCCGCTGGCAACCCCCGATGTTCCCGATGTCATCAGGACGACTTCGCCGGGAGCCCCGGCCGGTTCCGGCGGAGGTTTGAGAATCGCGATGCGCAGCGGGCCGATGGAGTTGTAGGATTCCGCCCCCAGATCGCCGGTGGACAAGCGCAACCCGCCAATGGCGAAAGCCCCCATCGCTGTTGCTATTTCACGCAGACGCGCCGCAGGCATGAGCGGAGGCAGTAGCGCCGGCACGCCGCCGGCCATCAGCACGCCGAAGTACTGGTGCAGCAACTCCTTGCAATTGGGCAGGCACAGCAATACCAGATCGCCTGGGCGAAGACCGTGCTGCTTCCAGGCTTTTCCCAGGGATTCACAGTCTGGCGAACTAGGAGGGATGCCGCTTGGAAGCGCCTCAATGGCTCTTTCAATAAAGGAATCCAACAGGCGCGGGGAGAGAAAGTTCTTCATACGCTGGCCCCACTGGCCGGTTCAACGGCCGTCAGCCAGTTGATGACCGATTCCGTCAGCGGCGTTCCAGACCCCGTAAATCCAGACGGCGCCAAGAGCAAGGCGCGACTCATCATAGTGCCGGAACTGCTGGTGTGGCAGGTTGCCACAACCATAAACCGCGCAATCTTCCGCTCCAGCCAGCCAGCGCACAGTGTCAGGGCCACGGGAATGCCATCGTGCGGAACCATGGTCAAATTCATCGTCGGCCCACGCAATCCGAAGGCAATGCACGGTACTCCTACCAGCGTTCCAGGACTCGCTGCCGCATAATGCATGGGCTGCGAAAAACCTTTGGCCCCTTCCGCCTGAACCTCTGCCATTGTTCCGCCGGGGCCCTGATCGCTGATGGCGATCATGCCGATTTCATGTTGACCCATTGCCAATAATTCGTCGGCTCCCGCAAGCGCGTTCGCAACTGCCGTGGCTGTAGTCCACGCGGCTGGGTCAGCATATCGCACGGTAGCACGAACCCGCGCATCAAATAGGTCGCGCCGGGATGCACCAGCTTCTCCTGATCCTGCAACCGTCAATTTGTCCAGTTCGTTCATGCCGCCGCCTCAAAGACCAGGCTTGTATCGAATCCGCCAAACCCGAGTGTCAGGCTCAACGCCGCTCGGGGCGCGCAGGACATTGGCTGGGAAATTGCCAGCGGCAAGGTAAACTCTGGCAGCGGCTGCTCCAAACCATAGATCGGTGGAACGCGGCCTTCGCGCATAGCCAGAATCAAGGCTATCGCTTCAATGGCGCCGGTGGCGCCCAGCGTATGCCCGAAGTTGCCCTTCGTCGCGAAAACCAATGGGTGCGAGGATCCCGAGAATAAAGCTGTGAACGCATTGCATTCCGTAGTGTCGTTCATCACGGTACCGGAACCGTGTGCATTGATCAGTCCTATGGCGGACAAGGGCAGATTTGCCTCCGCCAGCGATCGTTCGATCGCATATCCCGCGGACAAGCCGGTGATATCGGCTACGGTCATCCCCGAGGCATCGTTTGCCGAACCAGCACCGCTCAGAATCGCATGGGGGGACTGGCCTGGCGCTTCTGGCTCGAGAACGATAAACCCCGCACCTTCGCCCAGAAGCGTACCATCGTGCCGGAGATCGAAGGCGCGCAGACAGGTCGGGGACATGGTTCCCAGCGCCGAATGAGCCAGCCGCTTGTTCGGCGTCAGAACATCAACGCCACCGCACACGCAACATTTCGCAACTCCCGTACGAATCAACTCCGCGCCTACCAGGATCGCGTCGGCGCCCGATGAACATGCTGTCGAAATCACTATCGGCGCCGTAGCTGTTCCCAACTCCCGCGCCACATCTGCTGCCCAGCCCGAAAGTGGCGTCCGCGAAGTCGCATCGTCCAGATAAGCACCCAAGCTGGTGCTCAGAATCAACCGCACTTCGGGGTCGCCAGGCTCGCGGCTGGCTTGCGCCAGCGCTTTCCGGATAGTCGCGCACGCCATCTTCACAAGCCGCTCGGAAGGTGGAATCTCCATGTCCATGGCTGGCGCGGCCAGCATATTGCGCAGCCGCCCGGCATACGCGACGGGCCTCAAGCCAGTCCTGCCATCGAGCAACGCCTGCCATACAGACTCCAGGCCATCACCCAAGGCAGTCAGCCACGCCATTCCCGTAACAGCTACTCGTGAACCTGAGGACATACGATCATGGTATCTCGAACGCAATAAATAACAAAGACTTAATGTGGCAGTCTTGTTCACATTCAATGCGGGAACACCCACGATTGTGTCCATGTTCATACCGGATCGGCAGTGTTACGGAATGAAGCGCCACAGGAGAATAATCGGATGCCGAGCCGTATGGGCTCGGCGTTGAAACCGTTCCGGCGCACAGGACATCCATTCGATGCTGAATGGCTGGCGTTACCGAGCAGTATTTGCTGCCGCTTTTTTGGCCTGCAAGCGATCGATCAGATCCGCCAGCACCCGAATCGAGGTGAAATTCTCGGGTGTGTAGTCGTCGTCGCTGATCTCGACGTCAAACCTTTGCTCGCAAAGTGCGCGCAAATCCACAAACCCGACCGAGTCCAGACCTACGACTGTCCGGAGTCCATCATCCAGGCCGATATCATTCTCTGCTACCTCAATGAACAAGTCGGTGACGATCATTTTTCGTAAACTTGCGATCAAGTCCTCGCGCATCTTCATCCTCCAAATAGACGTCTACAGCCTATTTCCCCGCATACGGGAGACATCTCTAATCTTTCTCTAATCTGTCATTCTATATGACTACCACGAGCTTGTAACCATGAAAGCTCGTAAATTAACGCATTGGTTACACGTCTTAGTAACCTGCACACGTGCGATTCAGGTAATAACCAGAGGTCAATGAAGCTGCGTCTGCTGCTTAATTCCCAAGCAAACTTTTGTACCCACTTCGTGTCCTGTGGTACGTTGACATTGTGAAGCGTGATGGAGCATAAAGCCGCGCCGGATCAGTGTTCACGGCCAGTCCGGGTAAGGCGATTTACCTGAACGCATGGATTGCCCGCGCACGGAAGTAGCCCGTGGATCATTAAACTGAATAGGGGCCGATGACTCACTTTCCTCCTGGCCCGGACAAGGTTCAAATGCAACTCAGTTTCGAATTCTTTGCTCAACAGATCGCAACCATTGAACGGATCATCTGGACACTGACCTTTGCCGCGGAACTGGTCTTGCTGGTAGTCCTGGTAGGCCGTGATCGAGCACGACGCTATCCGTGGTTCACCGCCGGCATCGCGCTGTTCGCCCTGCGAATGATGGCAGAGGAACTGCTGAAAGGCCGGATGGCGAACCTCCCTTATGGCGTGATCACTCTCACGCTGGCCGATCTCGGGGTGATACTTGCCCTGCTGGTGGTGGTGGAGATGGCGCGGTCAGCCTTTGTCGGGGTTCAGCGCTCCATTTGCATTGTGAATACCGTGGGGCTGCTGTTACTCGCCGGAGGGTTGCTGACCGTTATGGGACCGTGGCCGGTGTGGAAGAATCTGGCGTTGGACTCATTACTCGGAAAACTGCTGCTGATGCAACTTGCGGCGCAGAAGGGCGAGCTACTGATTGCTTTGCTGACAGTGGGGTTAGGGCTGCTGGTGGTGCTCTTTGGACGCCATTACAAGGCCGGCTGGCGGAGCCACACACAGAGCATTGTTATCGGGCTTTTTGCTTTAGCCGTCTCCCTGCTGGCGTTGGAAGTAGTTGTCCTCCGGACGTTTCATTTCACCCAGGCTGAGTCGGCGAGCGTGATGCGCCTGCGGTTGAGTTTTGCCTTCGCCCATGAGTTGGTGTTCCTGGCCGCGCTGGTGTGGTGGATTGTGTGGCTGTGGCTGGACGAGCCGGGCGCGGTTGTCGTGGCCGCGACAGAAGAGAAACGTTAGAACCGCCCTGACCTCTGATCTCTATATATGGCAGCTTGCGTGGCCGCGCTTTTCAAGATAGCGCTGGTGGTAGTCCTCGGCGCGCCAGAAGGTTTGTGCCGGCTCGACCTTCGTGACGATGTGTTTGGGTTTGAAGCGACCCTCAGCGGTGAGTTGCTCGATTTTGGCGCGGGCCATCGTCTCCTGCTCCGGCGAGTGGTAGAAAATGGCTGAGCGGTACTGCGTGCCCCAGTCGGGTCCCTGGCGGTTGAGGGTAGTGGGGTCATGGAGAGCAAAAAAGGCATCAAGCAACTGCTCGAAACTGACCTGGGCGGGGTCGAAGTCCACCTCAACCACCTCGGCGTGGCCTGTCTGGTCGGTGCAGACGTCCTTGTAGCTGGGCCGCTCCAGCGAGCCGCCCTCATAGCCGACGGCCGTCGCCGTCACGCCGGGGATAGCCGCAAAGGCTGCCTCGACTCCCCAGAAACATCCCGCTCCAAAGGTTGCTTTCTCCATGTTCATAATTATTGAGATGCGCGGCAGAGGCTCCAGGCAACAGTTTATTCCGGTTGAACCGTTCAGAGCATTTTTACAGATGGTATAGTGTGCGGCGTGGACCAGGAGGTCCACGCGACAGCCGGCCGGGAGGCCGGCGCTACAGGTTCGCGACCCATCTGCACTGTACACGCAATCAGAAATCGACTCTACACCAACAGGCAAAATGCTCTATGCTTTCAACTTCTTTGCCTGCTCCTCCCCGTTCAACACGCGGAAAACCCCCTCGGCCAAGGCCTGCAATTCATCCTCGCCCGGATAAACACGGATAGGCGCAATCCAGTCCAGGTCGCTACGCAATTGCGTCACAACTTTACTTGAATACGCCATTCCGCCAGTCAGCAGCACTGCATCCACTTTGCCCTTGAGTGCCACAGCCATTGCGCCGGCTTCTTTGCCGATCTGGTACACCATCGCTTCGAAGACCCGTGCGGCTTCCTGGTCTCCCGCGTCGATGCGCCGTTCCACCTCAACAAGGTCACGCGTACCCAGATAGGCTGACAGACCGCCTTCTCCGAAGACATGGCGATCAATCTGATCCTGGGTGTACTTGCCGCTGAAGCAGAGCTTGATCAGTGCCCGCACCGGCAGCCCGCCGCTGCGGTCGACGCCGAAGGGGCCTTCCTCGATGGTATTGCTGTCGATCATTCGTCCGTCCTGGTGGGCTGAGACAGTGATTCCGCTGCCCAGATGCACCACGATCAGCCGCAGATCCTGGTAGGAGCGCCCCTGCTCGCGCGCGTACCTCCGCGCCACGGCTTTAATGTTCAGCACGTGGCTAATTGAGGTGCGCTCGACCAGCGGCGATCCTGTAAGGCGCGCCCGCTCTTGCCACTCATCTACTGTCACCGGGTCCACAATGTATGCGTTTGCGCCAGCTACCTGCGCGAATCGGAGCGCCAGCGGAGCACCCAGGTTGGACGCATGTTCACCGCGGCGCGCCTGCCGCAACTCTTCCACCATCGCGTCGTCCACCAGATATGTGCCACATGCGGCCGGCGGCAGGAACCCGCCCCGGCCGGCTACAGCGGCAAACCCGCCCACTGCGTACCCGGCTGCCGCGAGCGCCTGCTCGACCAGTTGCGCGCGATAGTCCAATTGTGCCTGTATCGGCTGCCCGCTGAAGGCCGCCAGTTCTTCCTGCCCGTGCCGGATAGTGCGCACCAGCTCGGCACCATCTCTGGCGTATACCCCGAACTTCGTGGAGGTCGATCCGGGGTTGAGGACCAGTACCCGAATGTTTTCGTTATTCAAGAGTCATCACTCCAATACCAGAACGAGTGTACCCTTTTCCCCGTGTCCTGGACACGCGCACGGGGATGCCAGAATAATCCCGGCTGGTTGACCGATCCATGCTATACTGTATTCAATCGTAGAATTCGATCTGAAGTTCTTGCCTGTTCCGGTTACCGCCTACTCGCAAACTTCCACATTGCGTTCGCGGTAAATCAGTATCAAGGAGCAACACACACAATGGAAACAGGCACAGTCAAGTGGTTTAATGACGCCAAGGGTTTTGGATTTTTGAGCCGCGAAAACGGCGAAGACGTCTTTGTTCATCACACCGCCATCCAGTCGAACGGTTTTCGTTCACTGCAAGAGGGCCAGCGCGTCCAGTTCAACGTGACCAAGGGTCCCAAGGGCTGGCAGGCTGAGAACGTCCAGGTTGTCTAAGGGTTACTTCCTTCCAACCGGTTCGGAATCAAACAGAGAGGGACGGCAGCGATGCCGTCCCTTTCGTGCGTTTGGATCTAATCTCACATGCTCACCACTGAGCCCCAGAAATCCCGCAAACCAGGCGAATGCCTGTGGAAACTGCCTATTTAGCGTCCTAGAACTGCGCTTGCACAACGGAACAGTAATACACCTGGTAAAACGTGTTCCCTCGATTTTCGCCCGTCATGTTGAGCTCGCCAGTCAATCGGTTCAGCACGTACCTATAATGACTGTGTTCAACGCGGGGGATGTCAAGCACATAGTCCCACGTGATCTCTGTGGAAGAGAATGTAGCCGGTTTTGTGCCGTTGTAGTAATCAGGCTTTTCGGCGCTCCCCTTGCCTGCTGTGCCTTCACTTTCGTCAAAATGAAAAAAACCAAGTCCTACACGGTTGTCCTGTGTGAGTCCGCAGGCGAGGGTAACTGGCTTTGCACTTGCCGCGGATGCACCAAACATGAACGCTGCCAGCGGCAATGCGTAGAATGTGATTTTGATTTTCATTACGCAACTCCTCTGCAGCTTTACCCCTAAGAGAAGCAAAATGCCATGTTCAATCGCTACGCCGCCGGCTTGAGGCTCTTTACGCTGACCTGGGGAACGGCTGGGTGAAGATTTTCCATGACGGTGACATGGGTGCCTAAATATTGCAGCACATCGTTAATTGAATCTTCAAAGCGGCCGCCGGTTTTGTGGGTAGCCTTTACCCCTTTGGCGACTAATTGGCAGACTTCAAAGCGGTTCATTCCCTGCGCCAGGGCGCGGTGAATCTTATCGGAACGCATGACTTGACTCCGGTCAACAGGTGATTGTTGCGTGCGGTGCGGAGCTCGTCAGAAGCGGACGAAAGGCAAGAGCCGAGCAGGCTTTTCTCATTCAAAAGGCGGGCTAGATGGATTCTGATCTATCTTCATTGTACGCCTGAAACCGCGTCAGCGCCGTTCTTTACGCGCCTGCGCCGCTTTCGCAGCAGCACAAACCCTGTTATTCTAAGGTTCACATCCGCCCAATTTGCGGGAAACCCTGTGCAGACTTAAGCGAAAGAGGTTATAAGTGGCAGACACCACCAAGATTGATGACAAGCTGGAACGAAAGAAACTGAAGCGCGCCGCCCGCAAGAAGGCCGCTCCCAAGGCCAAGCGGACCGAACCGCGGGGCTCAAAGAAGAAGAAAGTGAAGAAGATGGCGCGCGGCGTATCCAAGAGGTAAAGCGCGAGTTCCATAACAACAATGGGGTTCCGGGCCGGCATGCGTGGGCGTGCCCGGTTCGGAGCCCCGCTCTACCTAATCCCCCTCCCAATAGCTTTTCTGCCCTCCCGGCCCTTTCAGGACCCGATCGGAACGTTGAGCAGTTCTATCAGGAAACCCTCACCTTGTAAACTGCGGCGAAGGAATCCTGTGCCGGAAAATCCTAACTAGCCGTCAGGATCCTGCTATTCTCATGTTTCCGCCGCCAGTGGAATGAGGAGAAACGTCCTGTACAGACAACTTGTTGCCCGTAAGTCCATCGATAAGTTGATCCGAGACTCGCAAGAGCCTGGGCACACCCTGAAAAAGTCCCTCGGCCCGTGGTCGCTGACCGCTCTGGGCATCGGGGCGGTCATCGGCTCAGGTATCTTTACGGTCATCGGCACTGCCATGGCCGGGCAAAAGTTCGACGTGCCGTCCATTCGCGACACACCACTGATTCACTACCTTATCTTTCACACGGCTCTTGCAGGCCGCCCCGGCGCAGGTCCGGCTCTGGCGCTCTCGCTGGTGCTGGTGGCTATTGTCTGCGTCTTCACTGGCCTCTGTTACGCCGAACTGGCCTCCATGATTCCCATTGCCGGCTCGGCTTACACCTACACCTACGCCACCCTCGGAGAACTGGTGGCTTGGATCATCGGCTGGGATTTGATTCTGGAGTACGCCTTCAGCAACATGAGCGTCAGCGTGGGCCTCTCGGCTCATCTGGTCGATCTATTCGACTGGTTCGGCATCCACCTGCCCGTCAAGTGGATCTCGCCCGCCTACCTGCCCGCCGGCCTACAAGACTTTGCGGGCAACGATCTCTACAAATCAGGCTGGCACTTCGGCTTCAACATTCCCGCCTTACTGGTCGTCATGCTGCTGACAGTGCTCCTGGTGCGAGGCATCCGCGAGTCGGCCCGCACCAACAACGTTCTGGTGCTGGTCAAGATGGCGGCCATTCTGGTCTTCGTCTTTGCCGGCGCCAGCTTCATCAAGCCGCATTACTGGCATCCCTTCATGCCCAACGGCTGGACGGGCGTGCTCACCGGCGGCTCCATCATCTTCTTCACCTACATCGGCTTCGACTCCGTCTCTACTGCGGCCGAGGAGTGCAAGAATCCACAGCGCGATTTGCCCTTCGGCATCCTGGCCACGCTTGTGGCCTGCACAGTGCTCTATGGCGCGGTGGCCATCGTGCTCAGCGGCATCGTGCCCTGGCAGTCAGTCATGGGCGACGCCGCCCCGGTGGTCAACGCCCTCAAAAAACTCTCCCTGCTGCCAGGCGCCGGCAACTTGCAATGGGTGCGGCTCTTTGTCCTCATCGGCGCCATGCTGGGCATGGTCTCATCCATACTGGTCTTCCAGCTTGGACAGGCACGTGTCTGGTTCGCCATGTCCCGCGACGGCCTGCTACCAACGATCTTCAGCCGCATCCACCCCAGGTTCCGCACCCCTGCCGTGGCTACCTGGGTCGCCGGATTCGTCGTCGGCATTCCCGCCGGCTTGCTGGACATCGGTACCGTGTCGAATCTCTCCAATATCGGCACCCTCTTCGCATTCGTCCTGGTCTCCATTGCGGTACTCATCCTGCGCTTCCGCGAGCCAGAGCGACCTCGCAGCTTCCGTGTTCCGCTGGGGCCACTCTTCCCGGTGCTGAGCATCTTCTTCTGCGTTCTGCTGATGATGGGCCTTGAGATCATGACCTGGATGGCCTTCTTCGCCTGGCTCTTCGCTGGCCTGCTCATCTACTTCCTTTATAGCCGCCACCGCTCGGAGTTTGCGGGGCTAAAGTAGATTCTGATGACGCTAGAGATCGAAGCCTTCATCCGCCGCCTTCCCAAGGCCGAGTTGCACTTGCACCTCGAAGGCGCGATCCTGCCTGCGACCCTGGTTGAACTGAGCGCCCGTCATGACGCCCACCCGCTTACGCTGGCCGAGGCCGAAGCGCTCTACCAGTTCTCCGACTTCACCGGCTTCCTGAATGCCTTCAAGGCTGTTACCGCGCAACTCATCCGCCCGAAAGACTACGAGCTGTCCGCATGGCGCATGATGGAGCATCTCGCCGCGCAAGGCATCGTCCACGCCGAGGTCTACATCTCAGTCGGCGTTATCTACCACTGGCGCGACCACGACTCTGCCACCTTCGAGCCCATCTTTGCCGCCCTGGAGCGCGCCCGCGTGCGTGCTGAACGCGAGCTGGGCCTCACGGTCTATTGGATTTTTGACGCTGTGCGCCACTTTCCCGTCGAGGAGGCCGAGCGCGTCTTCCTGAAGGCCGCCGAACTCAAGCCAGCTCACCCTTCCATCATCGGAATCGGCCTGGGCGGCGACGAGCGTCGCACCGGCTCAGAGCCTTTTCGCAACCTATACGTGCAAGCCGCCGAGGCGGGCCTGCGCCTCACCAACCACGCCGGCGAAACCACTGGCCCCGAGGCCATTTGGGAGGCCCTCGCCATCGGCACAGAGCGCATTGGCCACGCTCTTTCCGCAATTCAGGATTCCGCTCTAGTCCTGGAGTTGAAAACACGAGCAGTGTCGCTGGAGCTGTGCCCCACGTCGAACATCCGCACCGGCGTCTGCCCCTCCTTTGCCGCCCACCCGCTGCGCCCCCTCTTCGATCTCGGCCTTATGGTCACGCTCAACTCCGACGACCCGGCCTTCTTCGGCTCCGACTTGGCCAGCGAATACCTGCTGGCACACACCGAGCAGGGCTTCACCCGCGACGAACTCCGCCAGTTGGCAGCCAACTCCATTCGTGCGAGCTTCCTGCCCGAAGAAGCGAAATCATCATGGCTGGCGCGCATTGGCTTGATCGATTAATCGACAACCGGCGCACACGAAATCCGCTGGCTTGCATTCCAGGTAAGCAAAGGTTTACGGTATCAAGTTGTCTATCCATTGCCACAGCTTCGCGCAGCAAAACAGAGTGCGTCTCGCGGCGATGCGGCGAGGTTCCGCTGAGTCCAGGAGAGAATGATGGAAGCAAAGAGCAAGATCGATGGAATGGATTTCGATCGAATTGATCCCGTTTCGGTCCCGCAAAGAACCCTTTACACAGGCGCGCGAATGCCGGCTATCGGACTGGGCACCTTCGGCTCCGATCTTGTTTCCGCGGCCCGCATTGCTGAGGCCGTCAAGGCTGCGGCGTGCTTTGGTTACCGGCACTTCGACTGCGCATCCGTTTATGGCAATGAAGCCGAGATCGGCGGCGCGTTGGCGGTCGTGATGGCCGCGGGCGTCAAGAGGGAAGAGCTATGGATTACCTCCAAGCTCTGGAACGATAAGCACGCCCCGCAGGATGTGATTGCCTCCTGCGAGAAGTCGCTGGCTGACCTGCGGCTCAGTTATCTTGACCTCTATCTCGTCCATTGGCCGTTTCCAAATTTTCATCCGCCGGGCTGCGATGTAACCGCGCGCAGCAAGGATGCCAAGCCTTACATCCACGCCGATTACATGAAGGCCTGGGCCGCCATGGAAGAACTCAACAAGCGGGGGTTGGTTCGTCACATTGGTACATCCAACATGACCATTCCCAAACTCAAGCTGGTGCTCCGCGATGCAAAAATCAAGCCGGCGGCCAATGAGATGGAACTCCATCCGCATTTTCAGCAGCCGGAGTTATTCGAGTTTGTGCGCTCGAACGGCATGATGCCCATCGGATACTCGCCTCTCGGCTCGCCTCATCGCCCGGAGCGGGATCGCACACCGGAAGACACCTCGCCTACCGAAGACCCAGTGATTCTACGTATTGCCGAACGGCATAGCATTCATCCTGCAGTGGTCTGCATCAAGTGGGCAGTGCAACGCGGGCAGACGCCCATTCCGTTTTCCGCCAATCCGAAGAATATTTTCAACAACCTTCTCGGAGTGACCAGCGAGCCATTGTCGGACGAGGAGATGCGGGAGATCGCCACTCTCGACAAAAATTGCCGTTTCATCAAGGGCCAGGTCTTTCTATGGAAAGAGGGGCAAAGCTGGGAGGACCTGTGGGACGTAAACGGTGAAATTACTCCGGCCTAACACGTTAGCTGGATTTGATTGTGGTCTTGAAACAGGGGAGATTTGGAAGATGGAGAAGACCATGAAGGCGGCCTATCTGCCGGGCAACAGCACCGTCGAGATGCGGACCGTTCCAGTGCCTGCTCCGGGGCACGGAGAGGTTCTGATCCGCGTTAAAGCATCCACCATCTGCGGCTCAGATATACGCTGCATTTATCACGAGCATCTGGGCAAGGGGCCGGAAGGCTATCAGGGAGTTATCGCCGGTCACGAGCCCTGCGGGCAGATTGTGGAGGCCGGCCCCGGTTGCCGGCGCTTCAAGGCGACAGATCGAGTCATTGTTTATCACATCTCCGGCTGCGGCGTGTGCAACGACTGCCGGCGTGGCTACATGATATCCTGCACGAGCGAGCAATACCGGCGCGCCTACGGATGGCAGCGGGACGGCGGCATGGCGGATTACATGATCGCCGAGGAGAAGGACCTGATCGCGCTGCCCGACGAACTTTCTTATGCCGACGGCGCACAGGTGGCCTGCGGATTCGGAACCGTGTACGAGGGCATCGAGAAGATCGGAATCGATGGCAATCATGCGGTGTTGATTACCGGCCTGGGTCCTGTGGGGCTTGCCGCCGCTGCCATCTCCCGCAAGCTTGGCGCGCAAAAGATTATCGGGATCGATGTCGTCGAAGAGCGGTTGAAGCTGGCCAGGGAGCTGCACCTTTGCGACGAAACGCTGGTCTCCGGGCCGGCGAATATTGCCCAGATCAAGCGGCTGACCGGCGGCCATGGCGTTGAACGCGCTATCGAGTGTTCTGCAAATGCCGCGGCTCGAGCCATGGCGATTCGCGCCACCCGCAAGTGGGGCAAGATTGTTTTTATTGGAGAGGGCGGAACGGTCGAGATCAATCCCTCTCCAGATATGATTCACGACCAGAAAACTGTTTACGGTTCCTGGGTCACCTCCACTTGGTTGATGGAGGAGTTGGTCGAGCGTTTGGTGCGTTGGAATCTACGTCCGGCCGACATTATCACCCACCGCTTCGCGCTTGATCGGGCCGCGGATGCTTATGCTTTGATGGCCTCGGGCAAATGTGGCAAAGTTGCGGTCTGCGCGGATGAGGAGTTGAACGTTCCTGCACACTGAAGCAGCTAGCTGGAACACGAACCCGGACGCAGATCAGTCCGGTTTACGAACCTTGAGAGGACGATATGAAGTCTGAATCATGGGAAAAAATCTTTGACGCGCGGTTGCCTTTGTTTGGCCACCGCAATTGGATCGTAGTGGCCGATTCGGCCTATCCCGCCCAATCCAGCCCGGGAATAGAAACCATCGTCTCCGGGTTGAGCCAGCAGGTTGCCATCAAGAAGGTGCTTGCCCGCCTTCACGCCTGCCGGCACGTACATCCCGTCGTCCATGTGGATCAGGAGTTGACGCTCGTTGATGAGAAGGATGCTCCGGGAATCGATAATTATCGCGATTGGCTCAAAGGCGCCTTGAAAGGGCTCAGCGTCACGCTAACACCGCACGAGGAAATTATTTCCCAACTGGACCGCGCCGCGCGGATGTTCTCCGTCCTCATCGTCAAATCGACCATGACGATTCCGTATACCTCGGTCTTTATCGAGCTTGGATGCGGCTACTGGGATACTGACGCGGAGGCCCGCTTGCGCTCAAGGATTTAGCGCGGTACAGACCAGAAAGTCGAGCGTCAGAATCGGCCGTAAGAACTCAGGAACGCTTTCCGTTTCATTCAGTAGCGAAGGAATGCAGTTATGCCTGTTACGAATGTAAGCATTGCGGCCAAAGCGCCTAGTAAGGGAGGAATCTTCCCCGCCGGGCAGATGGTCCTTTTCATTCTGATTACGGCGCTCTTTTTTCTGTGGGCAATCCCCAACAACCTCAACGATGTGCTGATCAAGCAATTCATGAAGTCCTTCGAGATTTCGCGCTTTCAGGCTGGATTGCTACAGTCGGCGTTTTACATGGGGTATTTTCTGCTGTCCATGCCCGCAGCACTGCTGATGCGCAAATATGGTTATAAATTCGGCTTCATCATCGGGCTGCTGCTTTACGGCATCGGCACGTTTCTCTTCTGGCCGGCAGCGCTGGTGGGGCAGTACTGGTTTTTTCTGATGGCGCTGTTCGTTATTGCCAGTGGCCTGTCGTTTCTGGAGACGGCCTCCAATCCATTCATCGCGCAGATGGGTTCGCCGGAGACCTCTGAGCAACGGCTGAACTTCTCGCAGTCTTTTAACCCGCTGGGCTCTATTGTGGCCGTATTGATTGGCAAATATTTCATCTTCTCAGGCATCGAGTTGCAGACAGACCAGATAAACACGATGAAGAAAGCCGGCACCTATGCAGCCTATCTCCACGATGAGATCCTGCGGGTAAAAATGCCATATCTTATTCTCGGCGCAGTGGTGCTCTTGTGGGCATTATTGATTGCGCTCAAGAAGTTTCCTGCTATTCAAAGCGAGCATGAAGACGGTGGCGATCACGGACATTTCCGCGATCTACTCAAGCATCGCCATTTTCTGCTGGCTGTATTGGCGCAATTCATGTACGTCGGCGCGCAGGTGGGCACCTGGAGCTACTTGATTCAATATGTTCAGGACAACACCCACCTGCCGGAGAAACCTGCCGCAAATTATCTGATTGTTTCTCTGGTGGCTTTTGGCATAGGGCGCTTTGTCTCCACCGCACTAATGCGTGTGGTGCGGCCTAACCGGCTGATGGGCGCCTATGCGGTCATCAATGTGCTGCTGGTTACGGTGGGCGTGCTGTATCCGGGCTGGATCGGCGTTTGGGTGATGGTGCTGACCAGCTTTTTCATGTCGCTCATGTTCCCCACCATCTTTGCATTGGGGCTCAAAGGGCTTGGTCCCAATACCAAGATAGGCGGGTCGCTCCTCGTAATGGCCATTGTCGGCGGCGCGGCACTCACGCCGCTGATGGGGTTAATCAACGACCGGACTCATAGCATCGCGCTGGCCTATCTGGTGCCCCTTGCGGGATACGTCTCTGTCGCGGCCTACGCCTTTCTGGGAGCCATCAGGGGGCTGGCCGCGGAGACAGCCCCATCCGATGCGCACGCAGTTCTCTGATCGCCGGGCCAGACAACACTCCGAATGTCGGCTGAGTTCATTGAGCCGGACATGGCGGAATTGCGGTATCATACTTGCAGGAGAAATCTGCCATGTCCACAGAGCTCGAAGCCCCAGCCACCGCACAAGTGTCTGCGGAAGAGACGAAGGAAACCAGTACCCTGAAGGTGATTGGCTGGCTCTCGGTGGGGATAACAGTGGCAGCGCTCGGCATCTATGTTGGACGCGAACTGCGCAACCGCTACAAGTTCAACCACCGCAACCCCTACGAGTTTTACGCCCACGCGGGTGAAAAGCAGACCGGCGAATTCGGCCTCGGCATCTGACTTGCTTGCCCTGTTGTTCTCCTCAGATGAGAAGACCCGCATCTCAGAATCAAGATGCGGGTCGCTCATTTTCAGGGAAAGCCGCGGTTGTTTGAATTTCAGCCCTTGCAGACTGCAAAATCGTAACGCGTCACGCTCTCAGTTTGCGGCGGATCGCGCCCAGCGTCCCGGCCAATCCGGTCGCCAGAAGCAGAAAGCTTCCCGGCTCGGGAACGGGTGGATTATTACTCCCTGAGCTATAGTACGTGACCGTCCCAGTACCTCGAGTTTCCAGCGCAAGACTAGGCGGGTCAGTACTATAATCAAGAACTTGATAGCCATAATAAAGGACATCGGGATCCCAAATATATATGCCATAAACAGGGGGGGATGCGCTGAGACCGGGATTGAAATACAGATTCAAAGAATCCGCGGTAAATAAGGGGGTACCAATTTCGGAAAAATACGAGTCATTCCAGGTTGGAAAATCGGTTGTGAACGAGAGGACATTCCCGCCAGAATCATATGTGAAGGAACCATCGTATGTATTGCCCGCCAACGGTCCTGTAAGATCTGTGATGGTGAATGTTTCTGTTGTATCGGCGAATGCGGAAGTAGCCGGCATGAATGCAAATGCCAGAAATATTGCGAGCATGCAAATTGACTTTTTCAATGTCCTCTCCTTGATGAATGGCTGCAAAATTGAAACGCGTCACACTCTTACTTTGCGCCGGATTGCGCCCAGCGCCCCAGCCAATCCGGTCGCCAGAAGCAGAAAGCTTCCCGGCTCGGGAACAGGGCTGTTAGGCGAATACGGCGGCATTCCGGCGCCATACTGCCCCAGGTAGTCGCCGTTTGTGCTGCCATCATTGGTATCGTTCAGGTAAAAGTCGGATAACGAAGAAGATCCTCCAAGCAACTGGTAGACTGACGTGAAAGATACATTGTCAGAGCTGATCGTCCAAGTTACAGTCGACACTCCGCAATCTGTTAGGTAACCATTAATCGGATCGTTGCACCAGAAGGCCAAATGCTGGGTGCCAAATTGATCTCCCGAACTACCCCAACCAGTAAAAGTGGAAGAAGAATAGCTGACATCTGTACAAACGCCATTCACGCAAGAGTTATTGAAGTTAAAGCCGACCATGTTGATCGTGGCATAGTAGTCGGTGAGTGTCGCGGTGATGGTTCCATCAACGTTGGTGGTAAGCGTGATCGTTCCTTCAGGCGGGATCTGTGATTCCGGGACAATTTGCCAGGCGGAGTTCACAATTGCGACTCCATAGTTGAAGTTCTCCGTCAGCGAATCAGCGTAGCCGACTCTCACGCCGAAAACCGCCAGGCAGCAAATCAGAAAAAAAGCGCGAAGCATGTACATTACAGACCTTCCCTTCAGGCCAGTGGCCCACAAAAACAGAAATCGTACGATTGTTTACTGTCCGGGCAAGAAACACAATGGTTACAATGTGATTTTTTCGCGGAAAGTTGTGAGTGCATATGTATTAGAAAATAAACAGTATATCTCATGATGTGAGCAGGAATTTGCGCCTTTGGCGCAACTCTGGCGGGAAATGCAACTCCGATGCAGCATCGCTGCCTCGCAGGATATCGGCCACGATACTGCGTCATCGGCTATACTGTGCCTTCCAATCTGTCCAGGGTATAACCGGGGATGTACGAAGGATCGGTGATTTTGGGCATCCATGGTTCGTCTGTAATAGCTTTTGGAGTTTTTCGTCTCGATGCCAAAAAGGGCGAGCTGAAAAGGTTCGACACGATCCTTCGGCTCTCGTCGCAGCCGTTCAGGGTTCTTGTGCTGCTGGCGTCGCGGCACGGCGAAATCGTTACGCGTGAGGAAATCCAGCAAGAGTTGTGGGATCCGGAGACCTTTGTTGATTTTGAGCGCGGCCTGAACCACTGTATCCGCCAGATCCGCGCTGTGCTGTGTGACGATGCCGGCGCTCCAAGTTACATCGAGACGGTCCACAGAATCGGCTATCGCTTTATTGCCCCTGTTACGATAACCGGCTCTGATCTGGAAGGCGCTCAGCCCTCGCCTGAAGCGCCCGAACAACGCCTCCAGCCGGCCAGTGACAAGTCGGCGACAAAAGGCATCGTCAAGTGGACACGGCGCATCTTTGTTCTCGCCGCAGTGGTCGCCGTTTTGGCCTTGGCCGCACTTTCTCTCTTTCTCCTCCAGAAGCGCGAGATTCGCCCTGCGGCGCAAAACCCTCGATTGATACTGGCGGTATTGCCCTTTGAAAATCTGACTGGCGACCCCGATCTGGATTATCTGAGTGATGGCATGACCGATGAGTTGATTGTGCATCTGGGCAGGGTAAGCCCCAGCCGCCTCGGCGTAATCGCTCGCACCTCGGCGATGAATTACAAACATTCCGGAAAACACCCGGCCCAGATTTGCTTTGAGCTAGGGGCCAGGTATCTGCTCGAAGGAACAGTGAAAAAATCCGGGAAGACGATCCGCATCGCCGCGCAATTGGTGAGGCCGGACGATCAGACTGCATTGTGGGCAGATGACTACGAAGGCGAGGTCAACGCGGAACGCATCCTCGCATTCCAGCAATCCGTGGCTGACCGCGTAGTCCAGTCGCTTTCTCTCGTTCTGCCTGAAGTAAGCACACCGCACGGATCCACCGCCAACCAGGCCGCCTACGAGGCTTTTCTCAAAGGGCGCTTTGAATTTGACAAGCGCAATGAAGAGGGCTTCCGCAAATCCATCAAGTATTTCAAGGATGCTCTGGCGAAGGACCCCGGGTACGCCGAGGCCTGGGTCGGGCTTGCCAATTCCTATAACCTGTCGCGAGAGTATTACGAGGGCCACTTCAGCAACGCGCTGGCCAAATCAGGCAAAGAAGCCGCCTTAAAGGCGCTGGCTCTCGATCCCAATCTTTCGGAAGCTCATGCCTCGCTTGCCTTCATCTTGTGGCGTTACGAGTGGAAGTTTCCGGAAGCGGAGACGGAGTTTCACAAAGCCCTGGACCTCAGCCCCAATAATGTCACCGCACACCATTGGTATGGGATGTTCCTGGCCTCGCGCGGTCGCTTCGATGAGGCCCGCAACCAGTTACGTCAGGCAGAGACGCTCGACCCGCTCTCCCTGATCGTCATTACGAACAGCGGCTGGGTGAATTACTATGCGCGCGATTACGATGCCGCCATCCTTTATTATCAGAAGGCGCTTAAACTGAATAGCGGATTCCAGACCGCGCAGATGAAGCTGGCATGGGCATACGAGCAGAAGGGAATGTGGCAGCAGGCGCTCGATGCACGGCGCAGCTTTTTCCTTGCAGCCGGGCATAAGGAGATTGCGCAGACACTAAGCGACTCCTATGCGCGGGATGGTTACCCCGGCGTATTACGCATCCTCCTCGCAGAAACGGAAAAGTCTGATGCGGGACCTTATTATTCCGACTATGAAAAAGCTAAACTCTACGCAATGACCGGTGATGCCGATAATGCGATGGCTTTCTTGGAGCGTGCGCGTGCTTATCATAGCGGGTGGCTGGTCTACCTTGCGGTGGAGCCAGCCTTTGACAAGTTACGCTCCAATAAGGCTTTCTCGCGGCTTGACGGCCATACGACTGCGCTGAAGACCTTTTGAGCCGGGCGCCCCAAAGCCTGCTTTAAATGTACCGAAAGTCTGCACCAACACGCGTGCTCCGTATTGATTTATCGTGATTTTCCATCGCAAGTTCCGCCTTCGGGCGGCGTTTGCATTTGTTACGCTTCGTAAATTTGTTGTGTGAATTTCCGCCGGAGTACAAATCTCAGGGCAATATCGCCTTAACGGGCGCGAGCCAGAACAACGGTCACATCATCCGGCTGCTCCGCATCGCCTATCCAATCGGCCACAGAGCTTGCAATGGCATTGGCGATTTCAGAGAGCGACCGGTACCGATGCTCTTTGAGCAGCGCGATCAGTCGTTCCTCTCCGAATTCGCCTGAGTCGTTCTCCGGTTCGGTAACTCCGTCGCTGTATGCGACAACCAGATCGCCCGGCTGCATTACGATCGTGGATTCACTATATGTCTCATGATCAAAAAGCCCGACGACCGTACCCGAGGTGTCGAGGCGGCAGATGCTTCCATTCTTGCCGAGCAGGATGGGCGGCAGGTGGCCTGCATTGCAATAAGTCAACTCGCGCGCGGCCTCGTCATAGCAACCCAGAAACATGGTTGCGTACTTCTCCTGCGAGGTACAGCGAAAAAGCTGATTGTTCAAGCTGCTCATCAACATGGAGACCGAAGGCCGCGCTTGGACGTCGCCCTTTCCCTGAAAGCTCAAGCTGCGATTGCCTTTGGATCGTAGGCCCGTTCCCAACACCGGTATCGACTCCATGCCCAACACCGGTGAGTATGCCCGGACGAAGGCATGCGCGGTGGCCATCAACAAAGCGGCGGAAATTCCCTTGCCGCTGATATCGCCTATCGCCACCACCAGCCTGTCGCTGCCCAGCGGAATGAAGTCGTAGTAATCCCCGCTGACCATGCGCGCCGGACGGCAGACGCCATAGACCTCCAGGGAGTTAAGCCCGGATATGCTGGCCGGGAAGAGTACTTTCTGCACTTCGTTGGCAATGGCCAGTTCGCTCTCCATCCTCTGCATCTGTTTCTGCTCGGCCAGCAGATTGACCAGCGATTCGCTCATGGAGTTGAACGACTGTTGCAGCGCCGCCATCTGATCGTGGCCGCGGATCTGGATGCGATGCGTGAGATCGCCGCGGTTCACATACTCGGTGGCGCTATAGAGTTCTGCCACCGCCCGGGTCATGCTACGCGACAGGCGTATGCCAATAAAGAGCGCTCCTAACTCGACCAGTCCCAGCAGAAGCGCGATGCCAATGAGTACGTAGCGCAGCACGTTCGCCTTGTCGCCCAACGTGGCGAACAAGGCGCTGTACAGCAGCGATGGCCGGGTGACGACAATGATCGCGCAAGATTGCCATTTTCCGTCATCCCAGTCGAGCACTTGGAAGATCGAGGGAAAACTGAAGTCCGGATCGAAGCGGCTGGAAGAGGGCGCCAGACGTGCGGTCGCCACTCTCCTGCGCTCGTTTGGGCGGGCCACTGCAGGGGCGGGAACTTGCAGATCTCCCCCCCTGCAGGCAGAACCAACGTCGCCGAGCCCATATGCGCGGTGGCCACATGAAGCAGCTCCTTCGTGATGGGAAGGTCGGAGATCAGGATACGCTGCTCGCCGCCCACAGCGAAGCGCTTGACAGCTCTCAGATGCAGCAGATCCCCATCGAGAACAAAACCGCTGAAATTCTCCTTGATCGAATCCGGCACTCTGGCGGAGTGGGCCTTGACCAGCGCGCCTCCGGCTGCGAGCGTGAAATTCTCGTCCCCCTGCCAGGCGGTGACGGTGCGTCCCGGAAATTTATCCGCTGTAACCATGGCCGCGGCAACCTTGGAGAGGCCGTCGGCAAGCGACTTCTCTGACTGTCCGGAAGAGCTCAGAGAGCTCCACCGCACCGCCATGGCTTCATTCTCCGCATCCAGATGCCGCAAGGCCGACTGCAGATTCGTGATCGCGGCGTAGTCGGCAAACTGCCCGGCAAACAGATAGTAGCTCACCCCCACCATGGTCAGTAGCAGTAAAACCGGGATGACGCCGATGAAGAGATAGGTGACGATCAGCCGATAACGCAGCCGCCACATCACACGCCGCCGCACCCATCGGAAGGTAAGCCGCAAGGCACAGACTATGAAAACCAGGGCAAAGAATACCGTCCAGCCCCCCGGTTTGGCGCTTGACCCGGAGTTGGAGAGCCATCCGAGAAGATAGACCAGAACGCTCAATCCGCCAGACCAAAGCGTGACGCGGCCCCACTTCGTCCTGGGGTGCAGGGTCCGTTTCATAATAGCCTTGAGGGAGCTAAGATCGGGAAGCTTGATCATGATTGCGTCACACGGCTTTCAAGAGCCCTGCATCAACGGTATCTGAAAATCCCTTTTACTGGCCATCTGCTCTAAGATATTCTTCCCTAGGCATTCCGGCACGCATTTTTCCTTCGTCTTGGCCTGGGGTGGGGCGTTGGACTAAGGACCCGTTCGATCCGTCCTACCCAGCATCCTATTTCATTCGTTTCATCCTCTTGCGTCAGAATGTAGCGGAGATGAAGGAGGATGTACCCATTTTTGTTAGATCCGGATGTACGTAGAAGGGCACTTTTTTCTCTTCAGAATCTCTTTTTTCATGCGAAAACGTGCCTCTACAGGACCACATCCTCGGTCTGTGTGACCCAAAAGCCGGATAGACCAAGCAACGATGATTCCTCATCGCAGACGCCGCCGGGGCACTGCTTGCTTGCAGCGCCCCGGCGGATTTCAACGGTTAAATGTCAGGGGATGGCTACCCTGATCAGATGATGATCGGAGGGCCCGGAGGACCGGCTTGTACGCAGGCCAATAACCGTAGCTGATTACTGACGTTGAAGAGGTAGCCATTGAAGCGCATGGTGGCGCTGACTGCTGGTGGAGCGGTGCTGAGGGGTATGACTACCATGTTGTTGGTATAGACCAGTACGGTGGTTTGTCCGGTCAGCGTTGCCAGCCAATGACCGGCGGGCAGAGTGACTGTATAGACTGTGTAGCCACCGGAGTAGGCAATGTTCGTAATGACGCCATCGATAGTCTGCGGCTGCAGCAGGACAGTGGTAGCCGTAGCCGAGCCACTCGTCACGCCCGTCGACGTCGTAACCACGCCGACATGCTGTCCGGCAAAGATGGTCGAGGAGGTGAAGCTCGGCGTAAAGGGCAGAGCCGCTGCCGTTGCGAAGACGGCATAGCGCGGAGGCAGAAGGAAGTTGGTTGAGCCAGTCACGCTTACGTCCACTGTTTCTACCGCGGTTGCCGAATTGTTCCCCACCAGTTGACGAATCATCATGTTGAAGGAGGTTGCCGGTGTTCCTGTAGCAGTTGGAGTCCGGGAAGTGACCGGGCCAAGCAGCAACTTGGGAGCGGTTGTGCCGATATCGTCCACTTCCACACGCGTGGCCAGCAGAGAACCTGGCGGCGGTGTGGTGCTGCTACTCGGTGTGATAACGGTATCCACCTCAACCAGTGCATTGACTTGCAGCATGGAGAGGCAGGAGACTCCCTGACACAATACGTTCGTAAACGGCGATGGAGAGAACACCGTGCTCGCATTGACGTAGATGGTCTGAGCGGTTCCGTTGGGATCGGTCATCGTAAAGGAATTGGTGCTGGTGCTGATGGCTGTCACCTTTCCCTTGTGGGTTGTCGCGACAGTACTGGGAATGGGAACGGCCGCGACGTTGAATTGCGGCGTGACGGTGACAGTGCTGCCGGAGATAGCGACAGAATTCGCGACCATGTAGTCCACCAGCAGAGTGGTTGTTGTGTTGCTGATGGTGACGGGCGCGGTAAACGTGATGGTTTGCGAAGTATTGGCCAGCGTCGCCGTGACCAGGTCAACCGTATGGGTTGAAGAATCCACGTAGGCCACCTGCGCATTCGAATAGGTGAGCGTCGCGCTGACGTAAGTGTCCTCCGGAATCGCCGGAATGAAGAAGGGCTCTTGCACAGCGTCCAGATGTGTCGCCTCGAAGGTAATTCCGTTGGCGGGAAGCAGGTTGGTGGTCACCTTGCCCGTGTTGTCGGTGAGAATCAACGAGTTGAGGGTAAGGCTGGCGGCGAGAACCTGATCGCCCGGCGCATCCGTAATCCTTACAGGCGTTGTAGACGTGTTGGTATTCGGGATGATGTTGCTGGTGCTGCTTGTGCTTGTGACAGGGCTTGTGCAGCCGGCGATGACCAAGCCAAGCGTGAGCAGGCTGACGGCAAAGGCCAGAGTGCCTTTTTTGTTAATTTTAGGTAGCAATAACTGCATAAGTTCCTCCTGGATCCAAATGGAACGAGCGAGGGAGGTAGTCTGAGCGGACGGCACACGCCATCCGGAAGAAAGTCCCACTCTAACGTAAACGTAATCTAAGCAAAAAAGTTGACTTGCTAGAGAATTATTTTGCTCCGATGTATCCTGCCCGCACGCCTCCTCCTTTCGCCTTCTTTTCGTCATCCCCAGAACGCCCGTTGCCCTGCTATAGAGCCCCCGTTTTCAACCGGCGTCTTCAACCCCTCCCTGCGTTAACCTTAGGAACTATGGGCCGTATCCGTGTACTTCCCGACCAGGTTGCCAATCAGATAGCCGCCGGCGAGGTGGTGGACCGGCCTGCCTCGGTCGTTAAGGAACTCCTGGAAAACTCGCTGGACGCCGGGGCAACCCGCATTCGCGTAGAGGTGGAGGCGGGCGGCCGAAGGCTGATCCGCATCACCGACGACGGTTGTGGCATGAGCCGCGACGATGCCCTGCTGGCCTTTGAGCGCCACGCTACCTCGAAGCTCCGCACCGTCGACGACCTGCTCTCCATCGCAACCCTCGGCTTTCGCGGCGAGGCGCTGCCCTCCATTGCATCGGTAGCTCGCGTCACGTTGGAGACGGCTACAGGAGAGGAGTCAACGGGGACGCGCATCGAGATCGCCGGCGGCAAGATCCTCCATGTGGATGACGCAGCTCTGCCGCGCGGCACAACGCTCACAGTCGCCGACCTTTTCTTCAACACTCCGGCTCGCCGTAAATTTCTTCGCGCCGAGTCGACCGAGCTGGCCCATGTGACGGCGCTGGTCACTCACTATGCCCTGGCTCATCCGGAAAAGCATTTCGAATTGCTCTCGGCAACGCACACCATTGTCTCCGCGCCTCCTGTCCAACGCACGGCTGAGCGCATTTACCAGATTTTTGGCAAAGACACGCTGGCCCAATTGCTTCCCGTGGCCGCGGAACTTCCTCTGGAGCGCACCGGTCTGCCCGAGCCGCCACCCTGGAAGAAGAACCCCGACGAGCCCGCGCGTACACCCGGCGCGCTGCGGCTGACCGGTTTCTACTCCAGGCCCGAGCTGCAAAAGCTCAACCGCAATTCTATCTACATCTTCGTCAACAAGAGGCTAATTCGCGACCGTTTGCTGATGCACGCCATCACCGAGGCCTATCGCAACGTGATTCCGCCCACCAGCTTCCCGGTTGTGCTGCTCTTTCTGGAGATGCCACCCGAAGAGGTGGACGTGAACGTCCATCCGGCCAAGACCGAGGTCCGATTTCGCCAGCAGAGTTTGATCCACGACTTTGTCCGTGACAGTCTTCGCACCGCGCTCGTGAAGGCGAGGCCCGCCGCCGGTTTTCTGGCTGCGCTGGACTCTGCGCCCGCAGCCAGCCCTTCGCTGATGCCGTCGGTTGCATCACCCCTGCCCGGTTCACCGGACAGTGAGCCCCTGTCGCAGCCGCCCGACTCCGATCCAGCCGCATTCCAAACCGCCAAGGTTGACGCAGAAGCCTTCGAGCTGACGCCACATCTTCCCACACCCGTTCCCGGCAAGCTGCCCTTTGCCGCCCAGAGCATTCAACCCGGCGGATGGGATAACCGGCAGGCGTGGGGTGAAGCTGCAGCTGCACTCTTTCTGCCGGCCAGCCTGCCTCCCGCCGGAGACTGCTCCGTTGGCTCCGACGACAACACTCCCGGTACCAATCCCGCGACGGAAACGGCCCTGGTCGAGGCTGAGCAGGCCGTTGCCAGCCTCAACCAGCTCGGTTCGCTTCGCCCGCTGGGGCAGTTGCGCGAATCGTTCATTCTGGCTACCGGTGAAGACGGTTTGTGGATTATCGACCAGCATGTGGCACACGAAAGAATACTTTTTGAAAAAATATTAAGAGACCGCCAGGTTGAACAGGTAATGCGCCAGAGGTTACTAATGCCCCTGCTAGTGGAACTAAAGGCATCACAGATGGTGGTCTTCGCGGATATTGCCGAAGAGCTGGAACGCAATGGTTTCGAGGTGGAACCCTTTGGTCCTCAAACACTTGCGGTCAAGGCCGCCCCGGTTGGACTGGAGGGAGCGGCTCTGGAACGGATGTTGTCCGAGGTGATCGATCAATCCAGCGCTGATTCTGACGAACCCAAGCAAAATCATGATCTTACAGCCCTACGCACACGAATTGCCGCCTCCATCGCCTGTCATTCTGCCATCAAGGTCAATACCCCTCTTGACCCGACTCGAATGGAATGGTTACTCTTGGAGTTAGCGAAAACTAGTCACCCCACTAGTTGCCCGCATGGACGTCCTATCGCTTTGTTGTATTCTTGGAAAGAGATCCAGCGGGCCTTCCATAGGATCTGAAAGAGTGGAAGGTGGCAGCCCTCCTCTTAGGGGACGGGGTTGTCCGGCGCAAACGCCAGCCTGGAAGCGAGGTTTTTCTTTGACATCGGAACAATTGGAAGCATCGCGCTCCGAAAGGATGCGCCTGAATGGACATGGGACCCTCTCCCTGGAGGACGCCCGGACGTGGATTGAGGAGACGGGGTTGTGTCTCTTCCTACCCAAGCGGCAATTTTCCTCCTCCATTGCGCCGTCGTTTGTTGAGGCTGTTGCCGGCAGACACGACCCCGTTCCTGACCGCAAAGATATTGCCGTAGCCGAAGAGTTGCTGGTGCGTCTGGAGACAGACGGTGTGGCCGTGCGTCTGAACCTGCTGGGTTTGCCCGGCGAGGCACCCGACTTCGTAGTCGCAAGCTGGGTTCTACCCTACGTTTATGCCCTGCGCGGTGACCGTGACTGGCGCCGCATCCCGCAACTGACAGGTTCGCGTCAGGTATCGCAACTGGCTGTCCAGGCTTACAAGTTGCTGGAGTCGGGCGGCGATACGACCCTTGGCAAACTCACCCGTGCACTGGGAAGGGAAGTGACTGAAGCTGCCGTTCTGCGCGCCATCACCGAGCTTTGGCAACAGCTCCGCATTATCCCGGTTGTTTCTGCTCCCGGCCAGGCGGCTCAATGGCAACTACTGCGCCTGCGTTTCCAAAAAGCCATTGCAGAAGGCGCCTCCACCTCCCAGGTGACGGCCATCTCCGTGCTGGCTTCCATCTACCTGCAGGCGGTAATTGCCGCCAGCATGGAAGATGTGGAGCTATTCCTGGCCCCGCTCACCGCCCGCAGCAAGGTGCGCGAAGTGCTGCGCGGACTGGTGGCCACACGCCAGGTGCATACCATCTCGCTGGGGCATGCGCCTCACTTCTATGTCGCCGGCACACTGCCGGAGTTCGCCACCCCTCCCACGATCTACGCCAGCGCGTCCATACCAGCCTCGGCATACTTTCTCCGCTCTCATGACGAGGAGTTGGCGGAGCCTGACGTTGCAAAGCAGAAATTGCCTGCTGCGCCAGTACCGCACAAGCCAGCCGAGCTCCATACGCCCCGCACACAGACCATACGCAAACCGTCAGTGAGCGGAATATCAGCAACGGCGCGGCCCCATTTTAGCCGTCCGGCCACTCACACCCGGGATCGCAAGCCGGCTCAGTCATCCTCCAGCAGCCGTCCGGTACAACGCGCAGGCGCCAGTTCGGCCGGCGGGAACGGATCCAATGGAACAGGAGGGCAGGCAGCTCGCCCATCCTCTTCCGGCACACGTTCCAGTAAGTCTGCCGCGTCAGCCTGGACACCGCGTAACGGCAGTAAGCGCCAGGTCCATTCCAACAGCGCCAAAACCCCAAGCAAATCCGGCGCATCATCCCATAAAGACTCTCGGACCGCTGCACGGCCTGCTCGCAGAGTCAGCAGCCGGAAGCCCGCCCTTGCCACCAGCACAAAGTCTGGCAACGGCAAGCGGTTTGGTCTGGGGGCTCGACCCAAGCACGGGGCGAAGAAGCGCGGATGAGCGCCTCATCGGTCAGCTCTCTCCCGCAGGTCCACAAGATTATCGTCGCCATTGACGGCCCGGCTGGAGCGGGAAAGAGTACCATCGCCCGCTATCTGGCGCGGCATTTCGGTCTACTGAACATGGAGACTGGGGCCATGTACCGCGCTTTTGCCCTTAAGGCTCTCCGGGCGGAAATCTCTCTGGAGGAAAGCAAAAGCCTGGAAGGCCTTGCCGCTGAAACCTTGATCCGCCTCGAACCTGGTGAAGAGGAAAATCGCGTCCTGCTCGACGGTGAGGACGTAACAAGCATGATTCGCAGTCAAGCTGTTACTGAAGCCGCATCAAGGGTCAGCATATGGCCCGCCATTCGCGCCTGGATGGTTTGCCTGCAGCAGCAGATGGGCGCCCAGGGCGGGGTGGTCATGGAGGGCCGCGACATCGGCACTGTGGTCTTTCCCCATGCTGATGTAAAGATCTTTCTGGATGCCGCCCCCGAGGTGCGGGGTATGCGCCGCTATGACCAGCTAGGTTCCATGCCGGCTCAGCAGCCCGAAGAGGTAATTCGCGACCTGAGGGAGCGTGACCTGAGGGACCGCAACCGTGCCAATTCCCCACTTAAACCTGCTACAGACGCTGTTCTTCTGGATTCGACCCATCTGACGTTGGAGGAGGTAGTGTCTGCCGCCGAGGCCATCGTGGCAGCAAAGATCACACCTGCAACCTCTCGCATGAATTGAGATTCGGCTCTTCTTATGTATATATTGCATTGCACGCGCATAGGCTGAATGCGTTAGGCTCATAGATGTATGGAAGTCACCTGCACCCGCTGTCACCAGGCCATCCAGGCCAACAACTGCTATTGCGCCGTCTGCGGCCTGCCGCAACTGGTGTACCCGGCAGACGCCCCCCCTGGGCAGACACCGTCGGCGCGCTGGGACGGGGCAGGGCGGGATGCGGGCAGCGTTGATTGGAAGCCGGCACTGCGGGCAGCTCTGTTGCTGGCGGTTCCCGCAGGACTGCTGACGAGTGGGGTATCGCCTCTCGGGCTCTTGTGGATGGCTATTGCAGCAGCCTGGGCCGTTACGCTTTATATGCGCAGTCAGCGACCGGCATGGATCACCCTGGGAGCCGGCGCCCGCATTGGCTTGGTCACCGGCCTGCTGGCTGGCTGGTTGGCATTTGGCATCAGTGGTGGCGCTCTTTTTGTACAGCGCTTTTTTCTCCACCAATCCAGCCAGATTGACACGGAGTGGAAGAACTACGTCGAGACTAGTCAGCAGTTGGCCGCTCAAATGGGCTTTTCTGACGCAGCGCAGATGCAGGCCCAAAAAGCCTTGATGCTCTCGCCGGAGGGCCACGCTGGCTTCGCAACCTTCAGCATCATCTTCAATGCGGCCTTTTTGCTGTTATTTGCGGTCGCGGGCGGTGCTTTGGGGGCGCGGCTAATGAACCGCACACGGCAGCCGGAGGTCTAGGACTTGTTGAGTGCCTGCAGACAGCCCTTTCGGCTCCGCAAACACTAGTTTTCCGGCTCGTTAAGTTTTTAGATTCCGCTTTTTTCTCCACAACTTGCTCACAGGTGCGAAACCCTCGTATCATCTGCGAGAGGCTGGTTGCGACAGCCAGGCAGAGAGAATACCCATGAGTGAAGCCAAAAGCAATACTTCCCTGCGCATTAAGGGCAGGCTGATGTCTGCCTCGGAGGTCGAGCGCACACTAGTGCGCCTGGCCCACGAGATCGTGGAAAAGAGCAATGGCAGCAAGGACCTGGCCTTGGTCGGCATCAAGCGCCGCGGCGTGCCGCTGGCTGAGAGGCTTGGAAAGCTGATCTCCGGCATCGAGAAGCGCCCGGTCGACACAGGGATACTCGATATTCAGTTCTATCGTGACGACCTGACAACCGCGGGTGTGCGTCCAGTGGTCACCCCGGGCGCCATCGGCATCGACGTAGAGGGCCGCGACGTGGTGTTATGCGACGATGTGCTCTACACCGGTAGGACGGTCAGGGCTGCACTCGATGCTCTGTTCGATCACGGACGGCCTCGTCGCGTACAGTTGGCCGTGCTCATCGACCGCGGCCATCGCGAGTTGCCCATTGAGGCCACCTATGTCGGCAAGCACGTACCCACCAGCCGCCGCGAGATTATCGAGGTCAAGTTCCAGGAAGTCGACAACGACGAACAGGTTTTGCTGGTCGAGCGGGTCGATTAAGTTTCTTTCTTATTAGCGCGCACACTCAGCCGCCCGCTGAGTGGCAGACTACGATTCTGGTGTTGTTGCAGGGCAAGTGCGGAAGAGGCAAGGAGATTTTTACCGGTTGCTGGAGGCGAGCGGCTGGAGTCGCCGCAAGACCGCAAAATAGCTGAATATCAGCTACCGATCGCTGCTACACAAGTTGCAAGATTCGCAAGCTGGAGAGTTTTCGGAGGCGCCGCCCAAAGCCAGCATCCAGGATTCGACCGCGCTCCAACCCAAACCTCGAAGTCGCCGACGGTAGAGTCGTTGTAATCCTGAAGAGCGTCAAGATGAAACGATTTTCTTATATCCAGCCGCGAACGGCATAATAGACAATTTTGGCGGATTCGATCAGCATGGTCTCGAAAGCGGAAAAGCGCCCGTTCCAATGCTCAGTGGAGTGAAGCACATCCGGAACCGCCATGGATGCGACATCGATGCCCAGCTTGCTGAAGACGCGCAGTGCCCGATACATATGAAAATCACTGGTGAGAAGAACCTTCTTACCGGGCAGGGTTTGGATCAGGCGCGCTGTCTCGATGGCGTTTTCGCAGGTGCTGGCGGATCCTCCTCGGTGACGAAGACTTCGCGGGGAATGCCATCAGCGATCAGAAAGTTGAAAATGCCAGGTCCGCCGCTCCCGCAGATCACGATCTTCCTGAAGCCTCCCGTTTGCCAGGCAAAAAGCACTTGGCGCGCGCTCCAGTTTGACGAGTAGGAGATGCCGCCATACTTTTCGTCGGCTGCAGCGCTGAGGAGGATAAGAACGCCGCCTTTGGGCTGTTCCATGGGGCCCGAGTAAGCCCGTGCCCACCGAGACGATGGGTGTGGAAATCACCAGCATGGTGATGAGTCCGATGGCCGCGAGTAGGTGGTTGAGAGCTCGACCGGCTTTGCGCAGAGTTATCGTATGCTGCCTTTCGCGCGGGCACACACAAGCGATTCGAAGATCTCGAGCAGCTCTGCCGCGACTACCTCCCAGCTTCGACCTCCGTGCGCGGAGATAGCTTTGGCATCCCAAGTTCTGTCGAGGACTGATGCGAGAGCATGAGCCAGCGCGCCGGAGTCGCGAGGGGGTACAAGCCGTCCGCACTCATCGCTCAGAATCTCGGGGATGCCGCCGACATCGGAGGCAACGACAGGCCTGCCACAGGCGAGTGCCTCAAGCACCACGTTGGGGCAGCCTTCCATATAACTCGGCAGGGTGACCAGATCGGCCGCCGCCATCCAGACAGCGACCTCATCGAAGGCGCACCCGGGCAGCACGTGGATGTAGTCAGCGGCGTTGTTGGCCTGAATGTCGCTCTGGATGAGAGGCCTGTCCGGTCCCTCGCCGATCAGATACACATGCAGGTTTGCGCGCTCCGGACGCAGCACTGCCGCTGCTTCGACCAGTTCGCGAAGGCCTTTCTTCACGTCCATGCGTCCGATGTATACGACGGCCCGCGAAGCCGGATCAATGCCCAGCTTCCGCCTCGCCTCAAGGCGATCCCTTACATGGAAAACGGAGAGGTCGCAGCCGTTGACTACGGTGCGGGTCCTCTCTGCTGAGGCGCCCATGGCAATAGCCTTTAAGCGAAGATCGCTGCTGACCGTGATCAGAAAATCGGCTTCGCGCAGTACGGAGCGCGTGAGCAGGCGCGATATCGGATCACCGATCCTGTTGATATCGGAGCCAATGCTCATGGCAACCATAGGAACCGCGAGGGCCTTGCCGATCTTGAGCGCGGCGTAACCGTCCGGATATAGAAAACAACTGAATATCAGATCGGGCGCAAACCGGCGCACATGCGGCAGCAGAGCGCGGGCGGCCATCCATCCGTTGAACGGACGAGAAAGCAGCGGCAGTGCGGGATAGTCGAAGTAGCTCGCCTTTACATCGGGCGGACTGTAAGTGGCGTCCAGCTTGCCATAACTCCTGCTGTATGGCTTGAGTAAAGAAGGATAACTCGCGTTGGGATAAAAAACCTGAACATCTGCCTCACTGGCAAGCAAACGCAGCGTCTGATAAATGGACCGTCCCTGCCAGGGCTCCGCCGAACTGGGAAAATATCGGGTTATGACCGCGATCCTGAGCATGACTACTCTCCCGTTTTGGCAGGCTGGCCAGCCGCAGCTTGCGAGTCGCAGTCGCGCTGTTTTCCGGCGATAGAGTGTAAAAGCACGGCATAGCGTTGCGCGAGAACCTTGCGTTCGTATTGTGCTATCTTGCCCAGATCAGGCTGAAATGTAACGCGTAGAGAATCTCCACGAGCCGCGGCGTCGATGAACAACTGTCGGATTCCTTCTACATTGCGGCTGTCTACCCACCATCCGGCTCGCAGTTCTTCCAACAGGCGGCGCACTTCGCCCATGGGATGTACGGTGGCGAGTATGGGCTTACCCGCGCCAACATAGTCGTAGAATTTGGCCGCTACGTTCAGAGGATCGTGGGTAATAAGCAGTGCATAGTCCGCCTCGTTCATCTCCGCCAGCGCTTCTTCTTGTGGAAGATAGCCTTTCAACTCCACCATTTCACCCAGTTGCAATAGAGCTTCGCGGAATCGAGGCTCTTCGATGTGGCCGATAAAGCAGAATCTGAAACGGGACTTCAGCTCGTTCGGCAGCGATTGCAGGGCTTGGATTAGCGAACTGGGGTCTGTTGAGCCATAGATGCTGCCGATGTAGGCGACTTGGATTCTGTCACCTCTTCCGCCGGGCCGCGTTATCGTTGAGGCTGCGGCACCAAGCGCTTTCGTGGAGTCGAATCCATTTGGGATGAGATGAAATTTACTATCAGGCTCCTCTGGATACCGGGCGCGAATCTCGCGCCGTGCGGCCTCGGTAACTGCGACCACAGCAGTCGCATTGATCACGGCGCTAGCTTCGGCATGGCGGGCGACCTTGAAAGCACGCTCACTGCGGCTGAATCCAACGAGGTCAATCGTGGTCGAATGCCATTCATCGCGGAAGTCGACCACGATGGGCAGGCGAGGAAACTCCTTGCGCAGTTTTTCTACCAGCATCACGATAGAAAAGGGCGGCACCGTGATGAGAACCAGGTCTATTTTTCGCTTCCTGACTATGCTGCGCGCGGCAAAGCTAAGCACAGGGAGCCACGTCACCTGTGGATCGGGCAGCAGAACTTCTCCCATGAATCTTTTGAGGAACCCCGGCTTGATGGCTGCATGAGTGGAGGACGGCCTTGATCCCGAGACAAGCCGCTTGATAGCTTTTTTCATGCCGAATGGAAGGTCAAATGTGATGGTGCGATGAACAGTAACTTCGGATGGGATTTCACTAAGCAGTGAGGGGTCAAAACCAACGGCAGATGCGTTGTGCGCGGTCAGCACGTCGAGACGGATTCCTTCAGAGGGAAAGTAGCGTGCAAGGCTTGCGGCGCGCAAAACTCCAACGCCGCCAATAGGTGGAAACGAATAGGTAACTAATAATACATTGAGATTATTCATTGATTAGCTCACTTTGTACGGACCCGCGGAGTGGAAACGGACTTGCAACCATGAATCAACTGCACCGTCAGCTCTGTGCTCTTTACGGCAGACTCGGTTCGTTGCTGTCTCTGACCCCTGGCACACGCTCACTTGGCCTTCAACCAATCCTGGTTGAGCATAATGGACAAGACTTGGCGAGCGCGAGTCAAATGCTTCCAGCTGATGTGGCCGGACTTGAGCGCATACCAAGTCTTTATATAGTAGCCTTTGCGCAGCGAGCGGCGATCATCCTTCTCTGAAACTCCAGGAAGATTCATAGCCTTTTCTCTGACGTCGCCAAACCAATGTGCATCACACAGCAGCCCAAACTTCTTGGCAGTCTCCCAAAGACGTGAGCCTGGGTATGGAGTAGCCACCTGCCACGACATATAGTTAATCAGCTCACCGCGCAGTAAGCGTCGCGCAAAATCGAATGTCGTATTCACCTCAGCCGGCGTTTCGTAGGTGAGTTGCTCGCCCTCTTCCCAGGCGTGATACAGCATAAAAAAACCGAATACTTTAATGCCCTGAGCCTGAAATATCCGGCACGCGTTAACTACCTGATCGAGTTCAATGCGTTTCTTGAGGCCGTCGATTGTTCGCTGGTTCCCGCTTTCCACGCCGATGTGGACCATCCACAGGTTCATCTTCCGAAACTCGCGCGCCAACTCTTCATTGACTTTGTCAGCTCGAACGTTGCACTGAAAATACAGGTCGTTGTGCCCAAGTTTCTGAAGCGCCCGCGCGACCTCCACCGGCCAATCGAGATTCACGTTAAACTCGTCGGCGCTCAGGTAAATCTCGCGGATGCCACGCTGATAAAGCCCCTCGACTTCCTCGGCAATCGATTGCGCCCCGCGCAGCCGCACCCATGGCTTGCTCTCTTTCCAGATCGGATTGGAACAGAACCCGCAATCGAACGGGCAGCCACGGCTCACCACAATATAAGTTTGCGGATGGGCGCGGTGTAGGTGCATGCCTTTGTACTTAGCAAAGTCGATAATATCCCACGCCGGAACCTGGATAGAATCCAGATTCTTGATGGGTGGGCGTTTCCCGGTACGAAACGGCGCGTTATCTCGCCGGAAGGCTATGCCCGTGATATCCTCCAAAGGTTTTCCATGGCCAGCATAGTGGGCTACAACATCGCAGAAGACATTCTCGCCTTCGCCAATGACGCAGACATCGACGGCGGTCTCGCGGAGAACCTGCTCCCACGCGGCTGTTGGATGTGCACCGCCCGCAATGATCGGAAGCCTCGGAAATCGTTCGCGCACAGCCGCCATTGTTCGGTGCGCGAGCGGGGAAGTGAATGAAGCGTAGGACAGCCCATAGAGGTCCGGCTGGATGCGCGCTATGGCATCGAGATGGCCCGCAAGGTCATACTGGCTTTCCAGGTATTCAACGCTGATGTCAGAACTGGAAAATCGTTCTCTCGCGCTGCTAATCAAATATAGAATTCCCATATTGGGGTACGCGGCATCGTAATCACGCTCGCGCTGGGGCGGATCGGCCAACAAGACTTTCATTGCAATCTCCTTTTACCGAACCCTCATTCTACTTGCATAGTGTAGTACAACTATGTAGCAAAGAAATCCGCGCAGCGGCAGCCTGGTACATCTGCCAGGCCGTTGCCCAGTGAACCTCGATGCTCCTTCTGTCTGCCTCCTCCGCGAGCCAGCGAAAGAGGTTGCCGAGCCCGCCGTTCAGCAGCGGCTCGAGATTTCTCTCCATCGCGCCGTGTGTGTAGAACTTCAGAAAGAGATCCTCGCCGATAGTGGGCGCCAGGTCGAACCACCCACGTACCCGCAAAGGTGACGGCATATCGTACCCGGCGATCTCACCGGTCTCCAGGCGCGGCATTAGCCGTTCACCAAAGCGCAAGCCAAGCGGGCCCGTAATCATCAGCAGGTCTCCGCGTCTGCCGCCGCCAACGGTAGCTTCGATCCCGTGATCGAAGGATCTGGGACGATTGTCGGAATTGTTCGTGCACCAGTAGATTTGGTTTAGAACGCGCCCTTGGGTTGCTGAGGGTGCGGACGGCATGGTGAAGTCGGCATAGCATCCCAGATCACGCAGCAAGGCTATCTCACCGTTGAGGCCGCAGCACTTGCCATCCGGGCGTGAGTTGTCCAGCGCCCAGTTTCCATGGATGAAGCCAAAGACAGTGTGTCCGTCCTGCTGGCGCAGAAGTCCATGGTCACAACTCAGGCGGCGGCAGTAATCCTTGACTTTCCGAATAAAGGAATCGCGCAACTCGTGGTCGTGATGTAGATGCACCTCCACGTCGCCGATACCGAGACGAACAATCTCCGCTATCCCATCGAGTAGATCGCGCCGGTACTCTTCCTGAGGGTAGAAGAAGCTGTACTGCGGACGCTGACCTGCACTGTCCCGGGGAGCGTCATCTGCTATACGCGGCCACTTCTCGCGCCACCGCCCGACACGACTAAGCGCAGTTTCTATAGATGCGCCCATGCTCAGCGGCTCATAGTGATCGGTGACGGCAACCCAGACGCGCTTCGGCTTCCTTGGCCGTATGCTCTTCCTCAGTCGATCTTTCAAATACGGCGCAAGCCAGATTTCCGCGTGTCGAGGGAGTTTCATGAAATTGATTTACCTTTACGCACATTAATCGCCCGAGGCGGAAGCGCTACGAGCCAAATATCCAGCTTTGAGTATCCTTTACGGTTCCTTCCAGTGTCAAAGCCCCAGGAGAACTTCCGGCCTGCAATTCGCAATTTATGGTATGAGTTGTAGATCAAGTAACGAATGCGAAAATGCTGGTGTGTCTCGTTTTCATCGATTAAGATTGGGTCTGGCATAGAGGCACACTTGATCCGTCTGGTAGTGATTCGCAATGATTGCACAGAAATACAGGAGGCGGCCGGATGAAAGATCGCGCTGATTGATATTGATACAAAATGAGAATTCCTGCCTAACATCCTATGACAGAATTGAAGTGAAGAACCAGATTCGTTAAGCAGAGTCAAATCGCGCGCAGCAAGTGAACTTCTCGGCTGGAGCCGGGTACGGAGCGGACAGTGGACTGGAGAGTAAAGGGACTACTTCAAAAGGCTTTTAGCATGGCGCCTGGGGGCGTGAGGCTCAACACGCAGCTTCAACACGTCTTTGGCAGCTTGAGAGATTTTGACGGCCACATTGCGGGCAAAATCTCCGATTGGGCTACAACTATGGGCTACCTGTCCAATGTGGGTTTTCGCGTGAGCGGAGCACGCCTCATGGAAATCGGGACTGGCTGGCACCCGGCGCTTCCTCTTTGCTTCATTCTGGCGGGAGCGCATTCGATTGCCACTTTCGACATCGTTCGCCTGCTGGGCGAGAAAGAGACTTTCCGGCTCTTGGGCAGCCTCGAGATGTACGTCCCCAGAATTGCGGAATTGGCGGGAGAGAACGCGGCTACTGTTCATGCACGGCTTATGGAGTTGCGCCGGACCAGGAATCTAGCTGAGCTGCTCAGCATGAGCCGTATCGAGTACTTCGCGCCAGCTGATGGGAGAGCCACCGGATTGAAGCCTGCCTCCATCGATCTCGTTTACTCCAATAGTGTGCTGGAGCACATCCCTCTGGAAGTGATCAGTGGCCTGATGGAGGAAAGTTTCCAGGTACTCAAGCCTGGGGGATTGGTGTTGCATAACGTCGGCTGCAACGACCATTATGCGTTCTTCGATAGGTCGATATCTTTCGTTAATTTTCTGCAATATGGAGAGCGTGAATGGAGGATTTGGAACAATCCGATCCAATACCAGAACCGCTTGCGTGCTCCGGAATTCGTGGACCTGGCAATACAGGCTGGCTTCGAGGTAATCGGCAAAAAAACCCATGTTCGTCCCGGTACAATGGAAGCGCTCGCTCACCTGCGTATCGCTCCTCAATTTAATCGTTTCTCCAGAGATGAAATAGCGGCAACAACGGTAGACTTTATCGGTCGAAAACCGGTATGTTAATCGCTACCAGCCACAGTGTTTTCTTCCGTCGCTGAGCGCCTGGCTTACACCGATTCAGTTCAAGAACCGCCCCACTATCTCATTGGTTATGCAGAGCTTTAGAGTGGCCGGATTTGCGCTATCCATAGAACCTGCGCCTCCATTTGAGTTATCCTGATCATGTCTGTCACCTTCAATCAGACGATCACAATGGGCTTTGTATTAAGCATTCTGTATTTTGTTACGTCCTACCTCACGCCGACTGTCCTGTTTGGGCCGCTAGCGGTATATCGTGTTGAATTGATTCTTGCGGTTTTAATTTTTCTGATATCGCTTCCTCTGTTGACGAGATCATACATTCTGAAAACGCCGCAGTCTCTGGCCTTGATCGGGTTGGCGTTTACCGGGTCTTTGTCCGTGTTTTTCGGAATGCATTGGGTCACGGGGGCCGTGCATGCGTTTCCGGTGTTCCTTCCTTGCGCATATGCATACTTCCTTGTGTGCCTGCACTGCAACTCGAAGAAGAAACTGCAGATGATCGTCCTGATGCTGCTGTCCGTCTGCCTGTTTGTGATTGCGCGCGGGTATTATGATCTGAGCCTTGGAGTTTCGCATAGCGGCCCCCTTCAGTCAGGGACCACGGAGAGCGTCGACTCGTATCTTTGGGAAATGGAGCACCCTTACCTTCTAGAAATGAATGCTGACAAAGGAGAGTTGATTTATCGGCTTAGAGGCTTGGGAATGATCAACGATCCAAATGACTTTGGCCAGGTGATCGTCTGCCTGATTCCTCTGCTGTTCATTTTCTGGCGCACGCAGAAGATGCTCTGGAATATCGGACTTGTGATATTGCCTGTATGTGCGCTTCTCGCCGGAACGTACCTGACGCACTCGCGCGGCGCCCTACTAGCTTTGATGGCGATCATGATCGTGGCTGCGCGGCGGCGCATTGGAACCCTGCCGTCAATCCTGATTGCGGGCGGAGTGTTAGCTGCAGCGATGCTCTTGAACTTCACCGGCGGGCGAGGTATCTCAGCCAATGCTGGATCAGACCGCACGGCACTTTGGAGCAGCGGCTTGCAGATGCTGAAGTCTCATCCGTTTTTCGGTGTGGGTCTAGGAAGTTTTGCCGATAATTGTGATGGTTGCGGTCATACAGCACACAATTCGCTGGTGGTCTGCGCGGCAGAACTTGGCATGGTCGGATTATTCTTCTGGGCTATGTTCCTGTTTTCTACAGTGAGAGACGCCCTGGTGATTGCTTCGCCGGCAAAGGTAAGTGAAGCAGGCCCGGCCATGCTGGAGGAAGGACGCTTATCCCAAGGAAGAAACAGGATTGTGGTAGTCGACAAAGCGGAAGTTAACCGTTTTGGGCGTTTGCTGGTTTTGTCTCTTACCGGTTTTCTGGTTGCAGGGTGGTTTCTGTCTCGCGCCTATGTCATGACCTTCTTCCTGTTGGGCGGCATAGTTGAGGCGGTCTACGAGATGGCTCTGCAGCGAGGGATGATCACTCCCCGTCTGCGTCTGTCGCGCGTGTTTCTTTATTCTGCCGGATTGTCAATATTGCTGGTATTGCTAATGTACATTCTGCTTCGAACTGTGAATTTAATGCACTGATTCAGACGGTCGGCAGCTTACCGCGATCCATGTTAGAAACGGAGTTCGGACTGTTACCGTGCTGTTGGAGGTTATGGCAACCTGTATGAAGATTGCTCACGTGGTAGACAGCATGGAGGTTGGCGGGGCCGAGATGCTTGTCTCGCAGATGTGCCGTCTGCAGCGAGAACAGGGCCACGCCCCGTGCGTCTATGCGGTCTTGACGCTTGGCCCACTCGGCGAGCGGATGCAAGCAGCGGGTTTTGCCGTACAGGCGAACGTAGGGCGTCACTTTTCAGACGCCGCACGGAATTTCTACCGCATCTTCAAAGAGTTGCGCCCCGACGTGGTCCATCTTCATAACCCGACGCCGACAGTCTATGCAGCAATGGCTGCCCGGATGGCGGGCGTGCCAAGTATTATTTCGACGCGGCACAGCCTCGTTGCCCCGCCACGCAGACTGGTTGTGGAGTTGAAATACGCCTTGGCGGCTACCTGTTGCAACTGGATCGTCGGCATTTGCGACGCAACCACAAACAATCTGAAAAGCATGCACAGCGTTCCGGCGCGAAAGATTGTGCGCGTTTACAATGGCACAGGCCCGGTGTTGCGTGTGGCGATAGAAAAGTGGCCGCCTAAGAACGGATTCACGCTGGTTTACGTCGGCCGGTTTGAGCCCGTAAAGAACCACGCATTGCTGCTGAATGCCTTTCGGGTGGCGCTTCAGTCTATGCCGGATTTGCGTTTGTGGATGGTGGGAGAGGGCAGCGAAAGCAAGTTACTGGAGAGCCTGACCAGGGAGCTGGGCATCACTGAGCAGGTAACATTTTGGGGGCAGCAACTCGATGTGGCGCCATTCTTTTCCGCAGCCGATGCCTTTATTATGTCGTCGAAGTCGGAGGGGTTGCCCATATCGCTATTGCAGGCGTTCTCGCTTGGGTTGCCAGCAATCGTGACGGATGTAGGCGGGATGTCGGAAGTTGTTCGGCTGGCACAGGCAGGCTTAACGGTGCCTGTGACCGACTCTGCCGGGATGGCCGAGGCGATTCTGCAGTTGGCAACAGGCGGCGCGAAACGCAAGCAATTCTCGAAGAATGCGGAAGAAGCGTATCACTCGCGCTTTACTATAGAAACGATGGTTAATGCCTATATGGATCTTTACCAGGACACCGGCCATCGGCCTTGAAGTTGCGAACGGCTCGCTTCACTGAACAATGCTTTCAGAATTCTGAGGGGGAGTCTACGAGAGAAATGCATATCCGAAAACAAGTCCAGATTCATGATCATCATCTTCGTTGCAGCGTTTCTAATTAGGCTCCTCGCGCTGCTGGCGCTTCGCGACATTCATGCAGGACCTACAAGGACATTTGGGGCCGACGGAATCGAATTCAACAAACTCGCCCATCAGGTTGCCCTTGGACATGGATATGAATTACATCTGGTTTATGCGGCGGTCGGAATACAGGCAATATTGCTCCGCAACAAGAAGATCGCCGGCACTCGATTTGGAGCCGCAATTGAGGCCACAGATTCTCCGGTGGCCAAGATGCTTTGATCTGAACGTTCTTACGCTCTATCTGAGTCGATAAGGTTGTGGCACAGTATATCTAGCGCCCTTTCCGTCTGGCGGCGCGCTGTAAGCTTCCGGCCTCAGGAAGCGCGCGGAAGGACTTTTCGAGACTGCACAGGAAGTTGAACCGGAAGATGTACCAGAGCGCCACGATGCCGTCCTTCATCCCGATCTTCTTGCCCTGTTCGTAAGTCCGCCCGTGGTAGGAAATGGGCACCTCGTAGATGGCGACGCCGAGTTTGGCCACTTTTGCCGTGACTTCAATCTCGAAGCCAAAACCGGTGCTGGTGATGACCATGTTGCGGATAATCTCGCCGCGAAATGCCTTGTAACAGGTTTCGACATCGGTCATGTTGACATTCGTGCACAGGTTGGAAAGAAACGTCAGCCCTTTGTTGGCGAGATAGTGGTAGAAGTACAGGACGCGTGACGCCTTACGCACCAGAAAGCGCGAGCCGTAAACCACGTCCGCATCACCTTCGACAATCGGCGCAATCACGTCGCCGATCTCTGCGGGGTCGTATTCCAGATCGGCATCCTGCACGATGACAATCTGGCCTGTTGTCATCGAAAATCCTGTCTTCAGCGCCTCGGTCTTGCCCCGGTTCTTGGTGTGGTGGGCGACTCTGATCGTCGCGTGCTCTGCCGCCAGCCGGTCGGCGATCGCTGGCGTCCCATCGGAAGAGCAATCGTCGACGATGACGATTTCGCCGGCATTTGTAAACTTCAGTAGACGCGCCACGATCTCGGACAAAGTGGCTTCTTCGTTGTAGGCCGGAACAACAATGGAAAGCAACGGCTGTTTGTCTGCTGGAGTATTCATTCAAGACTCCCTTTAACAATCCCGCTGATACAAAAGATCGGGGGGGCGTACTGATTGCTTCTATCTTCAACACTGCGCAACTTTCGCTCACACAGCCAGTGCGCGAAGGTTAAACCAGGAAGAGGGCGCCCTATGCGTCACGGATTCCGCACGCAGTTATAGGTCAAGTGGATTGGAGTTCCCATATCGACGATTTCAAAGTCTGTTACCTTCAGGCTCCGTAAAGAGTGGGAGTCGAAGTCCAGGTCTGCATACTTCGCTTTCGTGTCTGCGTCGCTTTGTGCAGAGAGGGCGATTTCGCCGCCGTCTGCCAGGAACATGCCGTATTTCTGCATGGCTCGTGCTACAACCTGTGCCTCCGGCATCAGTTGCGACACGTCGTACGAGGCTTTCAGGCGGAAGCGGGCGCCTATCGGTGGAGCGGGAACCGGCCCGCGAGGAGCGCCGGCGTGCGTTGCGGGATGCACATAGACGTGTGCACGCATCCGCTGATTGGGAAGAATGAAGCGAATAGCGTGGTTGATGCTTCCGGTAGCGATCTCGTCGGCGTTAAAAAGCAGTGGCGCAATCGGAAAACCGGCGGAATCGGCACTGGTGCACTGTTCTCCGCGTCCTGACGGCGGATAGATTCGATTTAGGTCCCAAACCGCAACAAAGTTTGCAGTAACGGCATTCTCTGCAACATGGGCCATAAAGGTTTCGTAAAGTTTTCCGTGGCTGCGGTCGACTACGATGAGTTGGCAATCGCCCTCGCACGACCCTTGTGTGCCGCTCCCTGCGGGAAGGGGAAAGGTGGAGACGACGTCGGAATCCGCGGCATTAAACTCAGAACCTTTGTGAAAGGGCGCAAATGGAGTGTTGGCGTCTGCCTGCAACACCTGTATGCCGAAGTCGACTTGCATCTTATTGTTGTTTCCCCATCCGCCCGCTTCCGCCAGCCAGTTGATCATGGCAGAGGATTGAGGATCGAGGGGCGCGTGACTTATGTCTTGTGTCCAGATGGCACCTGGTGGAAAGTAGGCCGCAGGCGCTACAACGTGCTCCAGCCGCGCCGCCTTCACCCTGCCGCCGAACGCCCTGTCCAGCGCAGAGGCCATGTGGTCTGATATGTGATGAGCCTTGAGAGTAAAGTTGTTGATGTTAATATGCTTGTGGAGTTTGTACCCGGTTACGGAAACGCCGACTCCCGCAATGACCCCCAACGTAAAGATGACCAGCGTCCTCATGTTTTTCATCATGGCCCTAAACTCCTCTCTCGCAAAGCAGCCCTACAGCTGAATTCTATACCTGGTGATTTCTCGCTGTAGGCGCAAGGGGCGCAGGCGGCATGGATTTCGCTGTTTCTGCAGTTATAACCCGCTCTCCCCTCTCATTAGAATTCCATATCTTCCAAAGCGGACCTCGCGTAAAGAGAAATCTGTAAAGTCCGGCGACGGCTGCTGCTTTGAGTACCAGCAGCGCGCTGGCCGGAGCCGCAATGCGGTACAGCACGGGAATCTTGTAGTACAAGCCGGCAAGCGCGACGAGCCAGCCTGCGATCTGAAGAACGGCGAATGCCGCATAGAGGCGCGAGCCGCTGGAAAGCGCCAAAGTGGACACAAAAAGAAGAATCAACAGATAAGGCGCCACAAGGCGCATCACCTTGTGCGAGACAATCTGAAAGAAGACTGGATTCCTTGGGGTCAGCGTCCACGGCGCAAGTCGGAAGAGCTGGAAGTTTCCTGCCAGTGTACGCACCTTGCGATGAAACTCTTCTTCAATTCTCGATGGCCAGGTGTCGTATACGTAGGCATGCACATCGAGAACCGACCGGTAGCCCTGGCGGATAATGGAAAGCGGCTGGAACATGTCATCCAGGATCATGCCGGCCGGCTGCGGCACCGCAAGTTTACGGCGAACTGCGTAAAATCCGCCATAAACGCCGACTGGAGAGCCGCAAATTGACTCGCATGTCCTGATCCACTTTTCATAGCGCCAATAGAGCCCGCTGACGGCCGCGGAGGCGCCGTCGTGACATTCCTTGCGCAGAATCAGTTCGCCGGCCACGCAGCCTACTTTCGGATCGGCAAAATTGCTGACTAGTTGCTGAATCGCACCTGGAGCAATCTCCGGCCGGATATCAACGAAGAGAATCACCTCGGATGTTGCCTTCACCATGCCGGCGTTGACGGCAACAGCCTTGCCGCAGTGCTCGTCAAGGATGATGGTGGTGAGACGTGGATGGCGCTGATGCGCCAGTAACTCCGCTGTGCCATCTGTCGATCCGTCAGAAACAATGATGATCTCTTTGATGTTCCTGTAATCGAGGCCAAGCAGGTGCTTGATCTTGCGCGGAAGCAGCGCTTTGCCGTTATGCACCGCGAGGACGATACTCACGCTAGGAGAAATCTTGTTGACTGCCCATGGCTTTGGCCGCAGACGCGAGAGTATCCACATCACGATTGGGTATCCCGCGTAGGTATACAAAATGCCAGCCATCGACAACCAGAAGATGATTCTCACTGGGCACCCCTGCGCAAGATGATGGTTTTTATGGTCTCAAACATGATGAGCAAATCAAGACCAATCGACTGGTGCTTGACGTAGTAAAGATCGTATTCGAGCTTACGCTTGGTTTCCTCCAGGCTGGCACCGTATCGATAGCGCACCTGCGCCCAGCCCGTAATCCCAGGACGAATCATGTGCCGCAGGTCGTAGAAGGGAATCTCCTGGCTAAGCCACTGCACAAACTCCGGGCGCTCTGGACGGGGTCCTACAAAGGCCATGTCTCCGCGAAGCACATTCCAAAGCTGTGGAATCTCGTCGATCCTTGTACTTCGCATTATCCTGCCAATGGAAGTAACGCGCGGATCATCCCTGGTTGCCCACACAGCTCCCTGTTCTTCGGCGTCCTTTCGCATCGTCCGAAACTTGTAAGCGGTAAACAAACGCCCGCGCTGCCCGACTCGCGTCTGGCTAAAAAGAATAGGGCCTGGCGAAGAGAGGCGCACCGCAAGAATAATCAGCGGCAGGAATGGCAGGCAGATTAGTAACGCAATGAATGAGACTATAAGGGATAGCAGGCGACGAAAAAGCTGCTGCGCTGCGTTCATCCGAAACCCTTCCGTAAAGATAAGGGTGCTTGGATTGAGGCCGTCCAACTGCAATTTACCCGAAAGCCGCTCCATCAATGCGCTGGAATTTTCAATAACAACGCCACACAGGCGGAGGTCAAGCAGTTCTCGAACGGGCATCGATTCGCGGCGGTCTTCCATGGCAACGATGACACGATCAATCCCGGGCTTTGGGCCGTGGAAGGCGTGAAGATCCGCGGAGAAGCGATCAAGCCGCCCGCAAACCTCGCTTTCGCCTTTCCAGCCTACGACTTCCATGCCGGCATCGCGGCTAGTTCGCAGTAGCTCGACCACAGCATGAGCCCGAGGGCCGCAGCCCAGAACATAAACCTTCTCGCGAAACAGGGGAAGGCCGATGATCCACTCATACGCCACGCGCCAGAGGACGAGGAGAATCGCAAGAAAGGAAGCACCAACAAGAAATACATAAGGGCCGATGTCCATGTCTGGAAAAAAATATACTAGCCCCGCGAGAACAAATGATAGAACGCTGAGAACGAGCAATAGGCGAAAGTAAATCTCCCAGCTTTCCGAGAAGCGCCGCGGTCCATAAAGATCAAAGTAATACGTAAGAAGCAGTGTAAAAGAGGTGACTCCCGCAATCTTCAACAACCCGTTCTCGTAGATTAGAACAAGACGCCAGTCCGGCCCTGCAAATAATATAGTGGCCAGCATAAATGAGCCGCCCACAATAATAACTTCGCAAAGAAGACGTGCCAGCGTTCGTGTCGGATAGTAAACATTGAAAAGTCTGGTCATCCCTGCCGGCCCATATCCTTTCGTCCTGGCGATCCGCTGCTGGCCTCATCTTTGCTGTAGTAGTACGAGTATGAGGAATTAGGAGGAACATCTTTGACTGCGTTTAACACGAAGCCGAGAATGCGCGAGTTGTTGAAGGCGGCTTGCGCGCGCTGCGCGACATCGTATGGGGTAGTGGCTCCTCGTGCAACAAGCAACACCGCATCGGCAGCGCGGGCGAGGTCAACTGCATCCGCAACCGCAAGAATCGGCGGGGAGTCAATCAGAATCCAGTCGAAATGCGGTGCAAGAATTGCTATCAGTTCTTCGATGCGGTGATTTGCAACCAGCTCAGAGGAGTTGTCGCCGCCCGCCCCGGCGGGGATAAAAGCGAGATTTGAAAAGCTCCGCGCAATACCGGCTTCAACGAGGCTGGAATCCTGATTGCGTTGCATGATGTCGCCAGGCTCAGCGGATCCCGCTAGATACTCCGTGAGGCCGGGGATATTAGACGCGCCAAGGATAGCGTGGAGCGAGGGGCTACGCAGGTCGCCGTCGATCAGCAGAACCTTGTTGTTTTTGTTGCGCGCCAGGCTGATTGCTAGATTTGCCGCGACAAAGGTCTTGCCTTCGGCGGGCAGTCCACTGCTGATAAGAATTGTCTTGAGCTTTGCTTGATCTCGAAACTGGTAGAGTTTTGACCGCAAGCCGCGAAACTGTTCAATGCTTTCGCCACGGTCTCCCAGCGTCGGAAGAAAGGCCGAGGACGGTTTCCATAAATGCGACGCGATGTTCTCCATGTTGACTTCGGCCTTGATCGACGGCAAGGCATCGACGCCCGGACTTTCTGGCGGTTCGGAAAACATTGTAGCGTCCATCCCCTGGGCGGCTTTACGTTCAATATCCGCCCTTTGAAGTGCATCGTAAATGCGGCTCATATTTCACTTTCCTTCAGTGATTCCTCGCTGTCGGCGATGGACGTTATGGTGTCGAGCATATTTGGTTGCAGAGAACGCCTCATTAACGCTTGCATTGCCGAGAAAGAGATCGTAAAAGGATGCTGAACAAGATCAAGTTCCAGACCCACCGACTCAACTATGTGCGCCGGAATAGGATTAACCTGCTCCGCATAAGCGAATATCAGCGTATGCTCGCAGAGAAGATTGATGATGCGGGGGATTCCTTTCGAGTAGTGATGGACAAGCTCCGCCGCTTCGGGTAAAAATATCGGCCCGGTAGCTCCAGCAATGCGCAGTCTCTCTTCAATGTACGCCTGGGTCTCCTCGCCAGTTAGCGGCTGCGTTCTGCACCACAGAGAAATGCGTTGGCGAAGCTGGCGGAGGCTTGGATGATATAGCTTTTCCTCCAGTTCGGGCTGGCCGGAAAGAATAATCTGCACCAGCTTCTCAGATGAAGTTTCCAGGTTGGTCAGTAAGCGAATCTCTTCGAGAAGTTCCCAGGATAGATTCTGCGCTTCATCGACCACGATGGCGCATAACTGGTGGGCGCGATAGCGCTCTATGAGCCATCCATTGAGCTGCAATAGCATGGCAGATTTAGTCCGCGTTACGGGAGGAATGCCGAAGTCAGTTAGCAGAAATTCAAAAAAATCGAGCACTTCCAGGCGCGGATTGAAGACGTAAGCCGTCGAAATGCGCCCCGCGGCGAAGGAGTCAAGTACGGTTTTGAGCAGCGTTGTCTTACCTGTTCCCACCTCTCCTGTCAGGACTACAAAGCCCCTGCGCGCCGCAATGCCGTATTGCAAACAGGCAAGCGCCTCTCTGATCTGCGGCCGCAAGAAGAGAAACCGCGGGTCTGGACTGGCTCCGAAAGGAAGGATGTGAAGACCGAAGAAAGATTTGTACATGGCTATCCACGCACGCTTTCAAATGGTTTGGCCGTTCGTGAAAATAGTTTTCTGCGACTGCCGGTCGCGCGAGGGGTATCCAGATTATTGATGTAGGAGACGACCGCCAATGTCGGCAATTTGGTAAAAGCAAAAACGTCATCCTCGTTGCGTATGGATTTATCGCGGTACTCGAGCAGCGCTGTGAGCATCAGACCCAGAGCCAGGCCGGATGCAAGGCCGCCTCCGGCGAAGACAAGATGGTTCGGGAAGGTGGGAGCTTCCGGAAGATTGGGAGCATCCATCACGCGAAACTGTTCGCCCTGCTGGCGATGCTCCAGCGCGGTGGCCATGGACGATTGATTCATCTTGGCCAGCAGAGTGTTGTAGAATTGTACGGCCATATCATGGTCGCGCGTGACCTGTTTGTACTCTTCCTCAATCAGGGGGCTGGACTCAAGTTTCGCCTCGTAGCTGTGAACCTGCTTCATGAGCCGTTCCTGCTCCTGTTTGGCGGCGGTCATGGCCATCTGATCCGCGCGAAGTTGAAGCTTGAGCTGCCGAAGCTGCGGCGAGTCTGTAGTATTGGCTGCTATCTCTCCCTTGGAATTGGCGCCGGTGTTTCCCTTCGCCGGTTCGGCCGCGCCGTGGGCGATCTCCGCCCGCAGACTGGCAATCCTGCGCTTGATCGCAAGAACGTCTGGATGGTCAGGCGTGTAGAGAGCCTCCAGCTCCTTTTCCTGGTTGAGGGCGGCTTTAAGCTGCGCCTGAAGGGTATCCCCCGATGTCCCCGTGGCCGGGTCGATGTGCGACGATTCCTGCGCCTGCTGGGCGATCATGGTTTCTACGAAGGTCGTATTCTGCTCGATGCGGTTCACTGTCTGCGTCGCGGCCTCAAGCTGGGTCGTGAGGGCCTGAAGAGTATTGGTGTTCGACGATTCCTGCTGGGGAAGCTTGCCACTGTACTTGCGCTCGAAGTCGGCAAGCTTGGCGTCCTGTTCGTCCAGGTTTCGCTTTGAATCGGCGAGTTGCTGCCTCAGAAAATCTGTCGTGCCTTCGGCAGACTCCTCACGCGCGCTTAGATTCGCGTTGATAAACAACGATGTGATCTCTCCGCACACCTGCTGGGCAGTGTGCGCGTCCTGCGCCTTGAACGTGATATAAAAGCCCGGCATCCCGCGCGGCGATTGTCCGGAGGGAATCGGGTTAATCCCGATTGCCTTGCGCGTCATATCGACGCGGTCGTCCATGGTGGCCTTGTTGCCCGCATATAGGTTGAATCGCTCGATGATCGGCTCAATGCGCGAACGACTCAATATCTGTTCCCTCATCGACGCCAGCCGTCCGCTCAGATCTTCGTTGACCACCGGCTTCACATAATCTTCCGGTACTTTCTGCTGTTCGATTAGGACCAGCGTTTGCGACATATACTGCGGAGGCAAGGTATAACTGATGCCGGTAGTGATTCCCAGGAGGAGAATTGCGCAAGCCAAAATAAGCAGGTATCGCCGCTTCAATATCCCCGCGTAATCCTGCATTGTCAATTCACGATGCCCGAGCATAATCCTCCCTCATGAGTTACTTTTTGAAGCGCCTTTCCCTCGGAGAGTAACCGAGGCTGAAGCCGATCACTTGCGACAGCCCACTGATGGCATTCACTGGAAGCGAGGAGCTTGTCGACTGCTGAATTGCTGTGTAGTTCGCGGATGCAACAATATATCGCCCCAATCGTCGCGTCGCCGCCATTCCGCCATACTTTCCGGTGGTCACGCCCGTCTGTTGCGATCCTTGTTGCAATCCCTCAGTGCGCATATATGCGCCTGTTACGTTGAGGGTCAAGTTTTTCCCTTGCTGCCTCGTGAGTACCGCGTTTATGTCTTTATTGTTTACCCCGACCTGCGCTGTCACTCCCGCGCCTCCCGAGGCTCCTTGAGTGTAGCTCAGCATGGCCGTTACTGCCTTGGCAGCGTAGTTCAAATTTGCGTTCACTGTGAGATCTGTCGACGAAGGTATATTGCTGCCCGCTGAGCCCTGTATCCACTCGGGTCCGGCGCTTACGCCCGTCTTGAGCCGCCGGCTCCACGTGCGCTGGTAGCCAGCCATCGCTGATTGAGTCCCCATGGTGATTGTGGACCCGGGATAGCTGAAGCGGGAGAATAAGTACTGACCAGTAATCGAATTCAGCGCGTTCAGTCGCCTGGTTATCTGCGGGCCAGCCTGCAAAGTATTGGTCTCCAGGCCGTTGCCGTCAGGGAAGCGCAGGATTCCGTAGCTGCCGTTGATGCCGAAGCTGGTTGCGTGGCCGAAGCTATGCGTGGAATTCGCGCCAGTCTGGTTGTAGACGCTGCGCGTGTTCAGCGTCAGAATCGGTTGGGTCGGCACGCCCGGCGCACCCGGAAGGTTGCCCACGCCGGGAATTCCGGAAAATCCCGTCGTCGGCGCCTGCGGCATATAACTCACGTTATCGTTGAGATTGAATGTCCAGGAGTGACCGACAAAGCCTTGCGATGCTATTAGATGTTGATATACCCCACTTTCCCCGCCCGCACCGGAAATTGTCCACATATCGCCGCCGGAATACGTCAGTGTGAAGGGATGGGCTTTGGCAGTTACGACCGTCACCTCCCCGTTCACACCGCTCGTCTGACTGTCGCCCTGAGTCCCACCATAAAACTGCGCGGTTTGCGTATAGTTCAGAGAGTAGTGCAGCGTCCCGCTTACCGGCAGGCCGGAGAGACCGCCAGGACTGACCGGTCCCGTCGCTGCGGGAGCGACTTGCGCTCTTGTCAAGGAGCTAACGGAAAACAGGATCGCCATGAGTGCGTGACTTGGTTTCATTCGGGTTGCCTTATGGTACGACTATCGTATCGCCCGGATTCAAAGTGAGATTGAGCGAGCTGTCGCCCTTCAATGCTTGCTTGTATTGCACTGGTATCTTCTTCTGCTTCCCGTCTACAGTGCGAAGGATGTACATCTTTTTCGCGTTGGCGTACTGTGAAATTCCACCGGCCGTGGCTATTGCTTGAAGCAAGGTCATGCCGGGAGTTAGCTCCATCGGGCCGGGCTTGCTTACTTCGCCGATCAGGTAAACCTTCTTGCTGTTCATCTGGCTCAGAGTGATGGTGACATTCGGATCCTGTATGAACTTCTTCAGCTTGACCGTAACTTCGTCCGCCAACTGCAGTGGCGTCTTGCCGGCGGCTTTGATATCACCAAGAAGGGGCAACGAAATCATGCCGTCTGAACGAACAAGCAGGCTGTTTGACAGAGTCGGCTCTTTAAACACGGTAACCATAACAACATCGGACTCGCCAATGACATAGCTGTCGGGCACAACCAGCGCGGGCACAACCGGCGCGGACACTGTCGGCGCGGCCGGCTTAGCTGTGTCCTGCGCCGCCGGTATCTTGTCTTGAGCTGGGCTAAAAAACGCCGGAGCAAAAAATGCCACAATCAGAAGGCTTCCCGTTTTCATAGTGTGTCTCCATTCTTGCAGTACGCGGATTGGTTTTCCGTTTCGATCTGCTTGAGTTTGTAGAGCAGGGCTTTGTAGCTGATCCCCAAATCGACTGCGGCGCGTTTCCGGTTGCCGCCGGTTGTAACCAGAACCTCGGAGATCAACTGGCGTTCGACCTGGATCGATGAGGCCCGCGTGGCCTCCTTCAGTAACTGACGTCTGTGGTTCTCATTCGGCCTTCCCCATGGAGCCGCTGCCTTGATGGCCGCCAGGGATATTGCCTGGTCTCCGATGGCCACAACCGTCTTGATTGCGGTCTGAAGTTCCGTCAGATTGCCGGGCCAAGCATGCTCCATAAGATATCCGATAATCTCCTTGCAGAGGACCGGCTTGGGACGGTCAAACTGTTTGGAGTACTGCGTCATAAGCATATCGGCGATGGAGAGTACCTCGGCCTTCCTGCAGCGCAGAGGGGGAACCCGAAGAGTTACTGCCGAAATATGGTAGTAAAAATCCTCTCTCATACGCCATGACTTGACCTCTTCCGTAAGGTCACGGCTCGAGCCAAACAGCAGTCGGCAGCCTTGCGCCTGCCCAGAGTTAAAATAGGTGTTGACGATCAGCTCCTGCAGTGGAAGGCTAAGCTCTGTAATTTCAATCAGATATAGCGTTCCCTCGGTGGATAGGGTGGACCGCAGGGCCATGGCAGTGGCGTCCATGCAGCGAATCTCCTGGAACGCGCTGCGGGACCGATTCGACCGTGCGTGGATTTGTGCGGCAATGGTGCGCTTCCCGGTGCCGTGCTCGCCTAGTATCAGAAGAGGGCAATCGCTTTCGGCAATCCGCGCAATCACGCGCTGTAGCCCCGCCCCCGTAGGAGGGGATGGTCTCGCCTGCCGCTTCCCATTGTGAATCATTGCAATTGTCGCCATAGGGGGACCAACGTTCGATTCATCTTTAATGATGCAGGTTCCAGATCTGTGGGGGGGCGGGATCAAAACAAGGAATGGGCTTCCTTTGCGGTATATCGACTATCGGATGCACTTCCTTATACGATGCCAAAGATAAGACAGATTTGTTCCCTACCACTGGGAAACAGTGTACCATTAATTGTTCTGGAAAGTGGAAATCAATTTCCTGCTGAGCCGGAAGGCGGATTCCCTATCAATGGACATTACCTTGGGAAATTGCCTTATTTCATACTGTTTCTCTTCCGGTTCTCGAATTGCTACTGTAGATAGTACGGGTCAATAAGCTCTAGGATAGGGATAATGGCTCAAAGCGCACTCACGCAAACCGCACCAACCGGGAACTGGAGAGCACACTACGCCCATTTTGCATGGGGCTCGGCGGTGATCTGCCTCCTGATCGCGGCGGTTTACTACCATGTGCTGGTGAAACTGGTTATCGACTGGTGGCAAATTCCCGATTTTTCTCACGGCTTTCTGGTGCCCCTGTTCTCGGTCTATCTGGTCTGGGAAAAGAGAGAGGCGCTTCGTAGTACAGTGATTGCTCCTTGCTGGGGTGGACTTGCCGTAATTGCCTTGGGACTGCTCGTTCTGCTCCTGGGAGTCTACGGTTCCGAACTCTTCCTCTCGCGGGTTTCACTGGTCATTTTGCTGGCCGGACTGGTGCTTTGCTTTGGCGGACGTCAGTTCTTGAAGGAGCTGCGCTTCGCCCTGCTGGTTCTTTTGCTGGCCATTCCCATTCCGTCCATTGTCTTCAATAAGATAACCTTCCCTCTCCAGATCATGGCCTCAAAACTGGCTAGTGGCCTGCTTCCTTTGTTCGGTGTGCCGGTTCTGCGCGAGGGAAATGTTATCGAGCTTCCCATGATGAAGCTGGAGGTGGCTGAGGCCTGCAGCGGCATTCGTTCTCTGATGAGCCTGTTTACTCTCGCCGTTTTTTATGGTTACTTCCTGGAGAAATCTGCCTGGCGGCGTGGGGCGCTCGTGCTGGCTAGCATTCCCATCGCGATTGCGGCCAACGCGGTGCGCATCCTCGGCACTGGGTTGTGCGTCCAGTATTGGGATCCGGATAAGGCTCTGGGCTTTTTTCATGAGTTTTCCGGCTGGGTCATCTTTTTGGTGTCGCTTGCGTGCCTGTATGCCGTCCATTGCGTGATGAGTCTATTCCCGGCCAAAAGGCGGCAGATATGAAGAACCTGCGTTTCTGGTCCGTGGTTCTGCTGCTGGCAGCAACTGCGCTGTTGCTGTATTCGCGCCCCGCTGTAGATATGAATCCCCCCCGTGAGCCCATGTCGCAGTTGCCGTCTATCATCGCTGGAAGGGTGGGAAGCGACCAGCAAGTTGACCCGGAGACGCTCGATGTCCTTGGAGCAGGAGATGTTCTGGCGCGTGTCTATACTCAGAAAGGGCAGCCGGAGAATATCGGTCTATTCATCGGCTATTTCCCCTCACAGAGAACTGGCCAGACCATTCATTCTCCAAAAAATTGCCTGCCTGGGGCCGGTTGGGTCTTCGAGTCGTCATCCTCCATCAATTTGGTCGACGTGAACGGCAAACCACATCAAGTCGGCGAGTACATAATCGCCAACGGGACAACAAAACAGTTCGTCATCTACTGGTATCAGGCACATGGCCGCAGCGTGGCTGGTGAGTACATGGCGAAGATTTACATGGTTCTTGATGCAATTCGGATGAATCGCACGGACGGGGCGCTGGTCCGGGTCATCACGCCAATTTCTTCAGACGAAAACATTTCGGACGCAAAAATGCGCGCCGAAATGTTTACCCGGCAGCTTACCCCATTGCTGCCGCGGTTTATCCCGGACTAAGCGCATTTTATGAAGCAGTGAATGACATCGCTGTTCGTCCAATGGCTTCTGGTTGAAACCGTTCGACAGGCAGAATGAAAGGATGGAAGAAAGTGGAAAGCAGAGTCAAAGCAATTCAATTCGGCTGTGGTGGCGGGCGGAGCCCGTGGAATCGATGCACGGCTCTTTGGGTAGTTGTGCTCTTTCTATCGCTCACTCTATTGTCCGGGTGCTTCCGCGATCCAAATGTGCGCAAACATAAGTATCTCGAAAGCGGACAGAAGTATAGCGCCCAGGGCAAGGATAGAGAAGCCGCCATCCAATATGCCAACGCCTTGAAGATCGACAAAAACTTCGCCGAGGCGCATTATGCCCTGGCACAAGCTTACCTGCATATGGGTGACGGGAAATCCGCTTTCCGCGAACTCCAGCGGACCGTCTACCTTCAACCGGCGAACTACAAGGCGAGGATCGACCTGGGAAATATGATCCTTGCAGGAGGAGGCAAGCCCGACGATGCCCAGGCACAGGCTGATGCGGTAATTGCAGCGCAGCCCGACAACGCCGATGCCCACGCTTTGCTTTCTCGCGTTGCCGCCCGACGGGGACAGAAGGATCTGGCTTTTACAGAGATTCGCCGCGCGCTGGAACTAGCTCCCAACGAGGCGGTACTTCATGATTCCCTCGCCTGGCTCGAAATGGGCGATGTAACACAGGGCGCTTCCGTTGAGGACGAATTGAAGAAGGCGGTCGCGCTAGATCCGAAGTCTGTAAACGCCAAGCTCTTGCTCGCCGCTTTCTATGCAAAGACCAGCCGTTGGCCGGAGGCTGAGCAGGCATGCCAGAATGCCATAGCCACTGATCCGAAAAACTTGACTGCCCGGGTAGACCTCGCGCAGATCTACCTGAAACAGGGAAATCAGCCTAAAGCAGAAGAAGCGCTCCGCCAGGCTTCGAACGACCTTCCCGACAGCCCGCAGGGAGTCAGAATGCTGGCAGACTACTACGTCGGCTCTGGACAGATTGACAAGGCTAAGGCGGAATTTGCAAGCCTTGCGAAAAAGTACCCCAAGAACCTGTCAGTGCAGGAGGGTTACGTCCGGATTCTTATTCAGGTCAAAGACTTTGCGACCGCACAAACCATCGTAACCGAGATGATGAAGAAGAACGGCAAGGATCCCCAGGTCGCTGTGCTGAATGGAATTGTCCTGCTCAACAGTGGCAAGCTGGCGGACGCAGTCAACGCACTTCAGGGTGCGGCCAAGAATGCCCCCAAAGACGCTTATATTCAATTCTGGCTGGGAAGAGCGGCACTGGCCAAAGGCGATAGCGGTTTGGCTGAGAACAGCTTCCGTCAGGCGACGCAACTGAATCCGCGCCTTTTGGAGGCGCAGGAGGAGCTTGCGCGCGTTGCAACTCAGCATGGCGACATGAGTATGTTGGCCGATGTCGCGGAAAAAACAATTGCCGCCGCCCCTCGTTTTCCCGGCGGCTATCTGTGGCGAGCGATTGCGGAACTGTCCCATAACGCCCCCGACAAGGCCGAGGCCGACCTGAAGACTGCCATCACTATCGCCCCGCAAAGCGCGCAGGCTTATCTCATGCTCGGCGATCTCCGCTTCTCGCAAAAACGCAACGCGGAAGGAGCAGCGCTGATGGAGCAGGCTTTGCAATACGATCCCAACTCGACTAGCGCCTTGCGCGGGCTGGTCGGTTACGACCTATACAGAAAGCAGCCGGCACAGGCCTTGGCGCGAGTCAACGCGCAAATCGCAAAGAGTCCGAAGAACAGCGGTTTCTACGACATTCTGGCTCAGCTTCAGATGCAAAACAAGAATATAGACCAGGCCGTTGCCGCTGCTCAGAAGGCCATGGAACTGAATCCCGATGATGACGAGGCGGTTGCGATCTACGCGCGACTCGAGGCGCAGCGCGGCCAAGCGGCAAACGCCATCAGCGCATGGGAGAAATGGTCGCAGGCTCATCCCAGCAATGCCGGCGCCCTGGCCATTCTTGGAATGTTGGAAGAAGCGCGCGGTAATGGCAGCAAAGCAGAGGATTACTACAAGAAGGCGCTTGCCATTGATCCCACGCAGGCTCTCGCTGCCAACAATCTTGCCTACAGAATGCTAATGAATGGAGGCAACATCGATGTTGCCTTGTCGCTGGCGCAGACGGCGCGCCGGAAATCGCCGGATTCGCCCAGCAGCGCTGACACCTTGGCGTGGGCCTACTATTCCAAAGGAACCTACGGGTTCGCCCGTGACCTTTTAGAAGAATCAGTCAAGGCCGCTCCAAACAACGCCGTTACCCAATATCACCTGGGAATGGTGTACGCCAAACTTGGAGATAAAAGCAACGCGGCGATACACCTGAAGAAGGCTATTTCACTGGCGCCGGATACGTCGGCGGCAAAGGACGCTAAGACTGCGCTGCAAGGACTAGGTTAGACTGCAATCAGGTTCTGGTGGAACCGGCAGCACGCGATGTGCTGCCGGCTGACGGTATGAACAATTAGACTAACGCGGGCGGATGGCGTTCCCATACTTTTTGGATCAGAGTTAAGTCACATATGTCAAACACCAGAACCATCGCCCGGAATGCTAGCTGGTTCGGCCTCGAAAACATAATCAATATCGTTGTTACCGTATTTTCTTCGATCGCAATTGCCCGTACTCTGGGACCTTCGAAGACAGGCTATATCGTTTATGTCTCGTTTATTGCCGGGGTGGTCAGCAGTTTGGGAGGTTTTGGCATCCCCTCCACAACCCGGAAATATATGGCTGAGTTCCTGGGCAAGGGCGACCGGGGAACTTCAAGGTTTATCTATTTTCGAACGTTATTGCTTCAGGCGGGCCTGGCGACATTGGCAACCGGCGGCCTTTTATTCTGGGTGCTCACTCATGCTCCTGGAGAATATAAGCTGGCATCGGCGTTGATTGTGCTTAGCATCTGGCCCGCAATGGTCAATTCCATCTCGGCGCAGGCCAACGTCGCTACTGAAGATTTGTTCGCAAATCTGCCGCCTTCCGTCCTGTCAATGCTCACTTACTTTGTCATGATCGCACTAACCGTGGTGTTGAATTGGGGCGTGATTGGCATCGGTGCGGCGCAGTTGAGCATGCGCGCCGTCGATTTTTTTCTGCGGGTGTTTCCAACCTTCAAGCGCGTGCTGGGATGGGAGGCAATTCATATTTATCCACATGAATTGCGGACGCGAATGACGTCTTTTGCGTGGCAGAGCGTCGTGAGCATGACTGTGGCGCTGATCGTTTGGAACCGGTCGGAGGTTATCCTGCTGAAGAATTTCTGCGCGGATATTCGCCAAGTTGCATATTATTCGATTGCTTTTAGTATGTCGGACATGCTGCTGTTTAGCGCTACCATCTTCGGGTCGGCGACCGGTGCAACAATCTTTGCTCAGTATGGTCGCGATAAGTCCAGGCTCCCCGAGATTTCTTCTGCCGCGTTTCGCTATCTTGCGCTGTCCTCGATTCCTCTGCACTTCATCGCCACGGCTCTCGCTGTGCCAGCACTGCTGCTTGTCTATGGACACCAGTATGCGGGCGCCGCCATGGTGGCCACAGTGGCTCCTCTGCTGTGCATGCCAAAAGCCTTCGCTGGTCCCGTGCAGAGCCTTTTGGAGAGCAACGAGCGGCAGCGCTATGTCATCGTGGCGACCGTTGTGGCTGGCATCGTCGATATCACCGTAGCCTGGAGCCTTATTCCAGCGTTTGGCGCTGTGGGAGCATGTATCGGCAGCGGCGCGGCGCAGCTCACGGCCGTCGGAATCATGTGGGCCTTCGGCATTCACATCTACAAAGTGAAACTTCCCTGGTTGATGGTGGCAAAGATCGTTTTCATCAGCGTGCTTGCAGCGTTGACCGCGCATTTCATCGCCGTGCACCTGTCGCCTGTGTGGGCCATTCTGTGCGGCGGAAGCGCCGCCCTCATCGTTTTTTTCGGTCTTATTTACCTGATGCATGTGCTTGAACCAGAAGACCACTTCCGCCTGAGCACTGTGGCCAGGATGCTGCCTAAACAATTCGCCACTCCGGCAGACACGCTTCTGGACGTGCTGATTCGTCTGTGATGAATCGATGCTGCCGCTGTATTCAAATAGAATGATCTACTCAGTGCTAAATCGGATCACGCAGTGGTCATCGTGAAGCAACATCTTTTAGGAAAGTTATTCTGATAAGTTTTAGTCATGGCATTTATCAAGATTGGAGAGCATACATGACGACGGTGGACTCTGACATTAGAATCAGCGTGGTTATTCCCGCTTACAATGCGGAGCGATTTCTGCCGCGCTGCCTCAAGTCAGTCTTCGCGCAGACACTGAAGCCTGAGGAGGTCATCGTCGTCGATGACGGTTCCACCGACAACACCGCGGCAGTAGCGGCGGAATTGGGCGCACGTGTACTCAGCCAGACAAACAGTGGAGTAGCGGCCACAAGAAATTTGGGGATCCAGAATGCGTCGGGCGACTGGATCGCGCTTCTGGACGCCGACGATCTATGGACACCCAAAAAGCTGGAGCGTCAGGTTGCCCTCATTCGCACCGAGACGGTCCTCGTTTACACCGGCGTCAGGATCTTTGACGATCAAGATATTCGTAGTGAACAGCTCGCAGTCGACCCGGCCGCGGCAAGGAAGATGTTGCGCTATTGCAATCCGATTACTCTATCATCTGTCATTTTAAGGCGGGAGGCGTTCGTTAAGATCGGAGGATTCCGCAATAGCCTTGACGCTTGCGAGGACTGGGGGTTGTGGTTCCGCCTGCTACTGCTGGGGCAGTTCGAAGCGGTGCCTGATCCTCTGACGGATTACTATGTTTACACCGGTAGCCTCAGCACGAATCCTGAAAAAATGCTGCAAGCCGCCAAGACCATTATCGATGCGACACTGACAGCCGATCTGCGAGGCTTCCAGCGCTGGGCCTGGAAACGCCGGATTCTCGCGGTGCAGTTGCTCAGCGCCGGCCTGATTGCGCGGGACAACAGGCTTAAAGGTGAACTTCGTTACATGTTTCAGTCGCTGTGTGCGTGGCCGTCTCCCTTTTGGCAACCGCGCCGCTTTGCCGCGTTTGCTGTAAGCGCAATAAACAGCTTTCGCCGCCGCAAGGAAGTGTATGGTCGGTCATGAAGTGTAGCGTTATCATTCCTGCCTACAACGCGGAAAAGTATATCGCCAAGGCAATCGAGAGTTGCCTGAATCAGACCTATGCGCCTCACGAAATCATCGTCATCGATGACGCCTCGACTGATGGTACTGCCTCGATAGCGGAATCCTTCCCTTTCCCCGTCCGCGTCATTCGTTTGGCAGAAAACATGGGAGTTTCGGTTGCTCGCAATCAAGGCGTCCAGGCTTCCACAGGTGACTGGCTAGCCTTTCTTGACGCCGACGATTGGTTTCTTCCGGAGAAGTTGGAATGCCAGAGGCTCTGTTTATTGGAAAACTCGCAGTCCATATTGATCTATACGGGCAATCGAGTGATCGGAGTCAACGGATTGGAGTCCTGCGGCCGGTTCATTTCGCCCAGGGAGCTCTGGCCGAGACTTCGCTACCGTAATGGATTAATTCTTTCCTCTGTCCTTTTGCGACGCGATGCATTCGACTCTGTGGGAGGATTTAATCCAACTTTTCGCATAGCCCAGGACTGGGATCTATGGTTGAGGATTGCTTTCCGCTATTCCGTGGAGTCATTCACCGCGGTGAGGGAACCTCTCGTGGTATATCGGAGGGTCGACGGAAGTCTCAGTTCAAGCGCCATGCGATACTTCCATGTTCGCGCACCAATTATAAAAAGCAGTTGCCTCTTGGGAACCGCCGGTCTCTCCCGGTTCCTTTGGTTTCTGAGAATATCCGCATTCAATTATTACGACACTTCGATCACATTACGTGAGGAAGGCTCTCCGCTTGATCTGCCGTTCATCATCAAAAGCATTGCACTCTGGCCATTTCCTTGGAGCGAGATGCCAATTCGCTATAAAATCGCCGTGGTAATGATTAAGCAGCATTTGTTTAAATAATATACTGAGCTATTTTAAGGGCTAAGAACGCCTGATAACTGCGTCGATCGACTGTTTTATTGGCTAACAAACATGTCGTACTCAATAGTGGAATGGGCTACGTTTGCGTTAGAAACTTGATTGCTGGTTGCAGATAGTCCACACGGAAGGCTCCAGCCGGGTCATTGTAGAGGTTGCACTGCGCCTGCGTATGGGGCGATTACCCTACCGCCCTTGCGCGGCGAACAAACTCCCGCACCTTGGCTCCATCCTTGCGGCCGGGTGCAGCTTCCACGCCAGAGACCACATCCACACCCCAGGGACGCAACGTGGCGATAGCTTCAGTCACATTGGCCGGGGTCAGCCCGCCCGCGGCTACCAGGCGATTCCGAGCTGCCGCATTTTCAAAGATCGCTTTGCGCGCCTCATCCCAGTCGAAGGGCACGCCGGTGCCACCGGCGGCATCGGTCATCCTCGAGTCCACAAGCACCGCGCCCACATGCGGGTTCAGACTGTACTCGGCAATCTCGGCAGCGCACTGCTTTGCGGTCTCCGCGCCAAAGCGCACCACGCGCAGAATGCGCACTTCCGGTCCCAGGCGCTCGTGGAGCATGGCCGGCAGCCCGAGTTCCGCGTCGAAGTGCAGTTGCACGCCGGTGAGTCCGGAGGCTTCAACCGTAGAGACGATCTCTTCCAGCGGCGCATCGACAAAGACGCCGATCTTCTCCACCGTTGCCGGCAAGTGCGGAGTAATGGCCACCACCTGCTCCGCCGTCACCTGCCGCGGGCTGGGCGCAAAGACAAACCCCACCGCGTCGGCCCCGGCTTCAGCAGCCAGCAGCGCATCCTCAAGCGAAGTGTTGCCGCAGATTTTGATCCAGAGGCTGATCAGGCTGCTCCTTTTCTGACGGCTTCGGTTCCGATGGTTCCGGCCAGCAGCGCTTTGAGCGCAGTGCCAGGATCTGGCTGGCGCATCAGGCTCTCGCCAATCAGAAAAGCGTCGAAGGCCGCCGCGCGCAGCCGCGCCAAGTCTCCTGGCGTCACGATGCCGCTCTCGGCCACGCGCATCACACCGGGCGGAATCCGCTCAACCATTTCGAGCGAGGTTTCAAGTCGCACCTCGAAGGTTTTCAGGTTACGGTTGTTCACGCCGATAGCGTCGGCACCGGTTTCGCCCAGCGCACAGAGTACGCGGTCCAGTTCTTCCGCAGAGTGGACCTCGACCAGCACATCCAGTGAAAGACTGCGCGCCTTCTGAGAAAAGTGCTGAAGCTCGCCGTCGCTGATCGCGGCGGCAATCAGCAGGATTGCGTCTCCATGGTGCGCGCGAGTTTCCACGATCTGGTACTCGTCAACTGTGAAGTCCTTGCGCAGGCAAGGCAGCGGAACCGCAGCCGAGGCCAACTCCAGGTTGTGCAGGCTACCCTGAAAAAACGGCTCGTCGGTCAACACGGAAAGCGTGGCCGCGCCGCCCGCGAAATAACTCCGTGCCAGCCTCTCCACATCGAAATCGGCGCGAATCAACCCTCTCGACGGCGAAGCTTTCTTGATCTCGGCAATCACCGCTGGCCCGTTGGCAGCCTTCTTGCGTAGTGCCGCACACCAGCCGCGCGGCTGATGCGCGACAGCTAGCCGCTCCAACTCCACCAGAGGAACACGAGTCTTGGCTGCGGCCACCGAGGCTCGCGTCGTCGCCAGAATTCTATCCAGATGAGTCGACATATGACTAGGTTGAGTATACGAAAAGGTCGCAGAGAGCTTAGAAGCTGATTGTCAAACATTCCTGCTCAGACAATCAGAAGCTCAAGCGCGAAATAATCTGCAAAGGCATTTTTGTGTTTTATCGAAAGACTTTTTTGGGAAGTTATAGATTCCATGAGGGTTCATAATCATCTGCAAAGGCAATTTCTGCATTTTTATCAGGGTTGATCTGGGAAGTTATTGATTCCAGGCTGGTTCCAAATTATCTGCAAGTTTCCACAGGCGAAAATAAATATTGAGGGGGGGAGGGGGGTACCCTCAGGGACTAGGGACTAAGGGACTAGGGACTAGAAAAGCTTCGCGATTCTGGAAGTTGTTCATACTTTGATTGTGCGCCAGTGGAAAGTAATTTTCTGCAAACCGGGAGAGATTTTCTCGACTAATGAAAATGCAGCTACCGTCAGCCTTTACGCTCCACGACCATTCTCACCGCCTCTTGTGCGCTGGCAGCCATTTGCACCAGCCCCCGGTTCTTCGCCTTTACGAATCCCGCTGCAACCACAGTGTCGAGAAAAGCCAATAGCCCATCCCAGTACCCGGCGGTATTGATGAGGATGCAGGGTTTTGTGTGAAGCCCAAGTTGCGCCCAGGTGACCACCTCGATCATCTCGTCCATCGTGCCGTAACCGCCCGGCAACACCAGAAACGCATCGGCCAACTCCACCTGGCGGGCCTTGCGCGCGTGCATGGAGGGAACCAGTTCCAGCTTGGTCAGCCCGGTGTGTTCGAGCTCCCGGCCGGTCAGCACCGCCGGCAGCACGCCAATCACCTCGGCGCCAGCGGCCAGCGCCGCATCGGCCACCGCGCCCATCAGCCCCACGCAGGCCCCGCCATAGACCAGCCCCAGCCCGGCGGCGGCAATCGCTGCGCCCAGCGCGCGAGCCTCGGCAACAAATGCGGGATTGGTACCGTCTGCCGATCCGCAGAAAACCGCAACGCGACGAAGAGGTTGATGGGATGATGTCATAGTCTCTTCAGAATAACCGTTCCGCGCCTAATTTTATTTGCGCTCCAGATATTCGGCCGGCTTAAGTTCTTTCCGCCGTTGCTTCCCTGTCCGCATCTGTTGGATTCTGTCGTACTCCACAGCCGACATCAATACGGCGATGGCGCGCAGAGCGGGGGTGCCTATGGTGAGCTGGCCGGGGTATTGGGCGGAGAGCGGGAGGGTGGAGAGGAGGCGGGCGGCAACAATGAGGATCTTTCGCAGTGGTATCCCACCCTTCTCGTAAAAACAAAGACACGGCAAGGATGGGGCACCCGACCATATTGCCCTATCGACAAAAAACTGTGCTGTGCGATGACACCTGCCGCATGCCTCGAAGATAATCGAATCGGATGGCCGCGTTGGGCTCTCTATTCACTATACGAGGTGCTTCCCCATGGAACTTAACAAGAAAGTCGCAAACTTTACACTGCAAACGGATGAGGAGAAAACTGCGAGCTTGACCGATTATGCCGGCAAGCCCGTCATCCTCTTCTTTTATCCCAAAGCGGACACGCCCGGCTGCACCATTGAGGCCTGCGGATTCCGCGATACGTTCAAGAAGCTCCAGGCGGCGGGCGCTGTGGTGCTGGGCATCAGCCGCGATACGCCGAAGGAGCAGGCCAAATTTCGCGCCAAGTACGAGCTGCCCTACACGCTCCTTGCCGATGTGGACGAGAAAGTGTGCAAACAGTTTGGCGTGCTGAAGGAAAAGAACATGTACGGCAAGAAGGTTTGGGGCATCGAGCGGACTACTTTTGTGATTGGCCCGGACCAGACGCTGCTGCACGTCTTTCCCAAGGTTACGCCCGCGGGCCACGCTGAAGAGGTGCTGGCCCTGCTGAACGAATGGAAAAAAGCGCACAAATAAGGGGTAAAGGTGGCGCGGCTGGGCGGATGCCTGGGTGGCTGCTTCCTCGCGTCTTCTTTGAGGCTTCGCCGGAGCAGGTGGCCCCGAGGCTGCTGGGGAAGGTGCTGGCGCACAGAACAGCGGCTGGGGTGCTGACGGGCAGGATTGTCGAGGTCGAGGCTTACATGGGGCCGCACAACGCTCCGCCTGACCCGGCCGCGCACGCTTATCGCGGCCCCACGCCGCGCAACTCCGTTCTCTTTGGTCCCGCAGGTCATGCGTATGTCTATGCAATCTACGGACGGTACTTCTGCGCGAACATCACTTGCGAGACCGAGGACAGAGCGGGCTGCGTGCTGCTGCGCGCGTTGGAACCAGTTGCCGGAGAGGAGCAGATGGCGCGGAATCGGGGGCTTGCGCCGGGCGCGGCTACTGATGCGAAACTGGTTCGGTTGCTTACCTCCGGGCCCAGCCGGCTTTGCCAGGCGATGGGCCTCACACGTGCGGCTCACAATGAAATGGACTTGCTTGACCCTGCTTCGCCGTTGCAGGTGCGCGACGATGGCTATGCGGTTGGCGAGGTGCTGGTGACGCCGCGCATCGGCATCCACGAGGCGGTGGATTGGCCGCTGCGCTTTACCCTGCGGGGGAACTCATGCGTCTCCGGAGGAAAGAGCTTGAGGGGAAGTGTGCGCAGGGTGGAATAAGCGCAGCCACGCCGGGCAGGCGTTATTGCCGAAGTGGTCAGCAGAGACAGCAAAGGCGCTCCCGGTAACCGGGAACGCCCTTGGTGATCAAGGAGGAAGCGCGCTTACTTCTTGGGCGCTTTGTAGGTGGTGTCTACCTTCTGTCCCGCCTGGGCCATAATACTTTTGACTTCAGCGGCAAACTGGCCTGTGGGAGCCAACTGCAGGTACATCTGGTATGCCTGAATACATTCGGGAGACAGAATGATCATGTGGGTCTTGGGATCGACGGTGGCCTTCTGGACGAGTCCCTGGCCCTTGAGGTAATAGAGGATCGGCATGGTCGGATCAACCTTGATGGCCTCATCGGCAGCAGCTATCTGAGCGTCCGCATTGCCCGTCTGGTAGTAGATCACGGATTCGTTCTTGTAATAGAGGCCAGCCTGTGTTGGATTGATCTTGGCGGCAGCATCATAGGCCGCGGTAGCCTCGGGACTCTTGCCGGTGCGCGCATAGATCTCACCCAGGCCAGCATTGGCAGCGCCCTGAGCTTGAGGATTCGGCTTTTTCGAGGCGGCCTCCAAATCAAGCACCTTCTTGTAGGTGGCTTCCGCCTCGTCATATTTCTTGAGGCCGAGTTGTGCCTGGCCCAACTGCGCCCAGAGAATAGAAGCGTCGGGCTTGGCTGCGGTGTCCTTGAGCATGAGGGTTTCTACATCGGTGTACTTCGCGGTCCTGATTTCGAGTTCCTTGGCGTCGACATTCGCCCTGGTTGGGTTGGGGCCAAGAGCTTGGGTTGCCGTTGCGCGCGCATTGTCGGCTTCCTTGAAGTCCTGGCTGACTGTTCTCAGGTCGTTGTTGAGGTTCTTGATGACCTCATTGGCCTTCATAGCTTCGGCATTGTGGCTTTTGAGTTCTACCAACTGCTTTTGCTGATCTGCAGGCAGCTTGTCGATGAATGCCTTGCGGGACATATCGAAGTCCTGAAGCACATCCTGGCCAACCACGATCTTGACGTTATCGAATGAGTCGACGAATTTGTCGGGTGGCGTATCGGCCTGACGATAGACTCCCGTGTAGGTGCCGGGCAGTGCCTGGCCTTCATAGTCGCCGGAGGAAGAGACCGGGAAGGTATACTTATTGGTTTTGCCGCCGTCAGTCGAGAGACTGACAGAGCCCGAGGTTCTTGCGACTCCTTCGGGACCAGTGATGCGGCCGTGAATGCTGCCCATAGGTTTGGAGGGCGCGGCGGGAGCCTGGGCAAGCACGGGTACGAGGGCGAATGCTATCAGGCCCAGCCAAATCGAAATCGTGCGTTTCATGTTCTTCTCCTTGGGAGCGGCACGAGCCAGAGAGTCCGCGCGCTCAAAAAGTCAAATTTTACCGGCCTATGACCGCATAAATCTGGAGCCCGGCCGCATGTAGTGAGCCGACAAAAATTTTACACCGGCATACACCATCGTGCTCAACTGTTCATGGTAGACCGTCCGGCAAAGCTCTGCGTGTGGTCTGTATCACACACTAAAATAAAACTATGGCAACCACGATTCGCCCCGCAACCTGCGCGGATGTACCGCAAATTTTGAGATTTATACGTGCACTGGCGACCTACGAGCGCGCGCCGGAGGCTGTAACAGCAACGGAAGCAGGGCTGGAGCGGGACGGATTTGGCCCTAATCCCTTTTATTTCTGTCTGATGGCCGAATATGACGGCAGGGCGGCTGGCTTTGCGCTGTATTTTTTCAACTACTCCACCTGGCTGGGGCAGCCCGGGATCTACTTGGAGGATTTGTTCGTTGAGCCAGAGTTGCGCGGCCTGGGGATCGGCAAGGCGCTGCTGGAGCGCGTGGCTGGCATCGCTGTGGAAAAGGGTTGCCAGCGCTTTGAGTGGGCGGTTCTGGACTGGAACACGCCAGCCATTGAGTTCTACCGGGCGATGGGAGCGGAGTTTATGGACGAGTGGCGGATCGTGCGGTTGACGGGGGAGGCGCTAATGCAGCTCGGTGGGCGCGCGCCAAGCTTTGATTCCGAAAAACAGGACCAATTGGATTTCGAGGTTTCCCAGATCTCAAAAGCGAGATCTGGGGCACCCAGCATCGATGATCTGGAAACGGGGTCCGCTCTGTGAGGATTCGCGTGATCGGCGGAGGTCTGGCCGGGCCGGAAGCGGCGTTGACAGCGGCGCGGCTGGGCTGCGAGGTAGACCTCTATGAGATGCGGGCGGTGGTGGACGGCATGCCGCGACTGACTCCGGCCCACAAGACGACAGAGTTTGGAGAGTTGGTCTGCTCGAACTCGCTGAAGAGCGAATCGCCCAACACGGCTCCGTGGCTGCTGAAACAGGAGATGCGGCGTGCGGGCTCCGCGTTGATGCGCATGGCCGACGAGACCGCCGTGCCTGCCGGTCACGCGCTGGCCGTTGATCGCGTGGAGTTTTCGCGACGGATTACCGAGGCGATAGCGGATGAACCACGGATTCGCATATTCCGCGAAGAGGTTACGCGGCTGGACGCGGCGGATGGGGTAGACACGCTGACGATTTTGGCAACGGGGCCGCTGACTTCCGATGCACTGAGCGCGGAGATCGAGCGCGTTACCGGAAAAGGACATCTAGCCTTTTACGATTCGATCTCGCCCATCGTCGAGGCTGACTCCATCGACATGGAGCGGGTTTACATGGCGGCGCGATGGGAAAAAGGGACGGCGGACTACATTAATTGCCCGATGGATCGCGCGGAATTCGACTGCTTTCTGGATGCGCTGCTCGCCGCCGAGCCAGCCGAGACTAAAGAGTGGGAAAAGGCAGATTATTTTGAGGGGTGCCTGCCGATTGAAGTGCTGGCACGGCGGGGACGCGACACGCTGCGCTTTGGGCCGATGAAGCCAGTGGGCCTACGCGACCCGCGCACCGGCAGAACGCCCTGGGCGGTGGTGCAGTTGCGCAAGGAGAACCTGCGCGCCGACAGCTATAACCTGGTGGGCTTCCAAAACCATTTGAAATTTGGCGAGCAGGCGCGCGTGCTGCGTCTGATTCCGGGGCTGGAAAACGCGCGCTTCCTGCGCTATGGGCAGATTCATCGCAATACGTACATCTGCGCGCCTGCTTTGCTGGACGAGTCTCTGCGGCTGAAATGCGCGCCGGGGATTCTTATTGCAGGGCAGTTATCGGGGGTGGAGGGCTACACGGAGTCGATTGCGACAGGATTGCTGGCGGGGATCTACGCGATATCTTTGATGCGCGGAGAAAAACCTACGCCTGTGCCGCGCGCTTCGGCTCTTGGGTCGCTGGTGCATTACATTACTCATGCCGACGCCAAGAACTTTCAGCCGGCGAATATGACATTCGACCTGCTGGAGCCGTTGGAAGAAGAAGTGCGCAAGAAGGTGCGGGACAAGAAAGAGCGGCACAGGTTGCAGTGCGAACGTGCGCTGGCGGCGTTTGATGCGTGGTGGGCGGCGGCAGGGTTTTAGCCAGGCCATCCTTCTCTTCTGTTTCCATACAGGCGTGATCGTGGTAACGGGGCTCAGGAACCTTTTCGATGTGGTCAGTGTCCAAGTAGAGAGAGGATGCTAAGCGTTGAGCCGCGGCCCTGGAAGATGGCCGGGCCGTGGGCAGTGGGATGATGCGCTGGCAGCCTGCGGTGAGGGACATGACCGAAGTTGCGCACATCCTATCCAGTCCCTTCGTAGCTTTTGCGTTGCGAGCCATCCTGGGGGGCAGTTTGATCTATATGGGGCGCGCGTTTTATGCGGATCCTTTAGCCTCTTTCCGGAATTCGGCGCGGCCGCTGCCATTCGATCCGTGGGTACGACATACGCTTCGCGCCATGGCCGGCTTCTGCCTGTGGGGCGGATGCTTCATTTTCGCTACTACCGTTGCGGTGCAGATTTTTGGCTTTCATGGCCGGGGATTGGCGGTTGCGCTGTTGGCCATTGCGACCATCGCGACCTGGATTCTGCTTCCCAGGCCTTCATCCACAGGTGGCCGATTCAGGCTATGGAGGCTGTGAGGGCGATAGCGGGTAGTTTATCGGCGAGCATGCAAATGCTCGCCGAACGTGTACTCTGAAGACTGGAGCGTGTGGATGCGTTGGATTGCAATTCTGGTTTGTTCGGTGGTGCTGGCGGGGAGCGTACACGCTGGCTGGGCGCAGGCTGCGCCGGCGAAAGTCGCTGCGCAGAAGGACGCGGCGCATGGGTCGCTGCCGCCGGTTCCCCATGCGCTGCTGCCGGAGTCGTTTGCCGGATGGGCGGCTACAGGTGCGCCGAAGAAGATGACCGACGCGGCGCAGGCCGACGCGACAAACGCGGCGGTTCTCAAGGAGTACGAGTTTACGGATGCCACGCTGGCCAAGTACAAGCGGAGCGGCGAGACGCTGAGTCTGCTTGCGTTGAGCTTTCACGACGCGAGCGGCGCCTATGGCATGTACTCGTTTTACCGTCAGAATGGATGGCCCAGGGAGCAGATCGGCACAGGCGCGACATCCAACAACAACCGGGTGCTTTTCTGGGTGGGGAACATCGTAGTCGATGCGAATTTTTCGCAGATCGGGCCCATGAGCGGCTCGGAGCTGCGCGAGCTGGCGGGGCAGTTGCCGCTGCCGGAAGGCGGCAAGGCGCTGGCGCCTCCCATCATGGCCAGCGTGCCAAAGGCCCAACTGGATGCGCAGACGACGCACTATGCCGTGGGGCCGGCGGGCTATGCCGGAGCGGGAGGCGTGCTGCCGCCGGAGCTGGTGGGCTTTGATCGCGGCGCGGAGGCTGTGACCGCCAGCTACACTCTGCGCACGGGGCCGGCCACGCTGACCATCATCGACTATCCGACGCCGCAACTGGCCGCGGCGCAAGAGAAAGCGATTCGCGATTATATCCAGGCTGGCATTCACGGGGGCCAGCAGGCGCAGGCAGCCTGGCCGAAGCCATTGCGGGACTCCGGCCTGCCAGCGTTGGAGGTGCGGCGCAGCGGGCCGTTGGTGACGCTGGTGAGCGGGAACGCCTTTACCGACGATAGCCATAAGCTGCTTGGCACGGTGCACTACGAGTCGGAACTGACGTCGATCCAGCAGCCGACTGAGTCCGAGATATTGAAGACCGGAAAGCTGCTGTGGGGGATCACCATCCTAGTGCTGATCGGCTGCAGCGTGTCGCTAGTGCTGGCTTTTTTTGTGGGAGGCTTCCGTGTGCTCTACCGCCTGGCGCGTGGCAAGCCGGTTTCCTCGGTCTACGACATCGAGTTCATCAGCCTGAATCTTCGGGACTGACAGGAGCGAGGGGCGGGGGAGAAAATCCGGCAAAGAACGCGAGGGCGCATCTGAAGGGTAAACTCTGGGGAAAACCAGGGGGAAACTAAGAACAAACCCGAGGAAACACCCTGAAAATACAGGATATTACAGGAATAAAAAGGTGAAGAAACGACGAAGACATCCCCTGTGCATTTCCGAAAAATATAATTATCAAATTATTGATATATAAGCATTTATTTCTCCTTCGAATTCTCCTTGACACTCCCATCCCCCGCCCCTAGTATGCAGCCAGAAAGTTCTGATGGTTTTGCCTCCGTTGGAACTATTCTCCCTGAGGAGAGAGCTGCCCTGTTGCCGGGTGGCTCTTTCCGTTTTAAATGCCAAAAGGCCCCTAACTCCATCTTCCGGGTATCATCCCGCCTTCCAGACGCAAACAGGCCCACGGCTGACCGTGGGCCTGATGCTTTTTTGGGGTGAGCGTCCGAGCTATTTGTGTTTTGGCTCATTCCCTGGTGGAGCATGCTGCTGCTGCGGAGCAGGATGAGCCTGCTGTTGCGGAGCGGGACGTGCCTGCTGCTGTGGGGCAGGGCGTGCCTGCTGCTGCGGAGCGGGATGTGCCTGCTGCTGCGGAGCAGGATGGGACTGCTGCTGCGGTGCAGGACGTGACTGCTGTTGAGGGGCAGGACGCGATTGCTGTTGCGGAGCGGGACGAGACTGCTGCTGGGGTGCAGGGCGTGCCTGCCTCTGCGGAGCGGCGTGTTGCGCGGGCGCAGTGTGTTGCGCAGGAGCAGCGTGTTGCGCGGGCGCAGTGTGTTGCGCAGGAGCAGCGTGTGACTGAGGCGCTGCCTTTGGCTGTGCTTCAGTCTTTGGTTGGGTCTTCGCCGGGGTCCTTGCTTCAGTCTTCGGTTGGGTCTTCGCCGGAGTCCTTGCCTCAGTCTTCGGTTGGGTCTTCGCCGGAGTCCTTGCTTCAGTCTTCGGTTGGGTCTTCGCCGGAGTCCTTGCTTCAGTCTTCGGTTGGGTCTTCGCCGGGGTCCTTGCTTCAGTCTTCACCCCAGCGGGCGCGGCGTGCTCTACCGGGCCCAACGGCTTGGCGGCTACCGCGTTCTGCGGGTGTCCGCCATTGGCCTTGGCAAACGAGGTCTTCTCGGTCCTGGCCGACGCCGCGTGTTGTGTCTGGACGCTGGTTGGAGCCGTGTGCTTGTCGCGCGCGGCTACCTGCTCCTGGGCGGTGGCGGTGTGCTGAATGCCGTGAGGACCGCCGCTATAGGCGACGCGGTTGTTATTAGCGACAGTGTCTCTCTCTACAATTGCCCTGTCGTTGTAGGTGGAGTGGATTGCGGATTCATTGACGCGTGTGACCGCAGTGTTATAGCGGAAGTTGTTGCCTTGCCACTCGCCGCCGGAGTAGCCGACGCCCCCGTAGCCGTAGCCGTAGTTCACGCCGCCATAATAGCCGACGTGGCGGCCCCAGTAGCCGCGATGGAATCTGTAGTGGCCGCCATACCATCCCCAGTAGGGAGGCGTCCAGAGCGCGCCGTCATATGGCGCCGAAACCCAGGCGCCGGGCACCCAGTAGTAGTCGCCTTGGTCCTGATCGTAGGCCCAATAACCGGGCATCCAAATCAGGTTGGGCTCGGGGCAGTATGGCTGCTCATAGACCGGCAGTTCAGGCGGGGCGAAGCCGACGGAGATGACGACTTGCGCGTGCATTGATGCGGGAATCAGAGAGAGAAGCAGCGTCAGCAAGAGCCAACGCGCGGTACGGAACATGTGCATGAGAAGAGCCTCCTGGTTCTTTCGCGCCTGCTCCGCTGAGGGAATAGATTTTCGCTGCGCGGGGCGAGGGCTTTGGTACATCGGTGCAAGCGTACCCTGAGCCCTCTTCCCCGTTCTGGTCAAAACAGTACGGAAGCTATTTCTGCTTTAGTCCTCTTGAAATCCATCCTCAATAGCGGTAGCTGAGGCCCATGCCGACGATCTTTTTCGCCTGCAAATTAATGGGAGCCGTGCCTGTGGGGTTAGGGTTGGGAAATGTAAAGGTATAGGTCGACCCGATATTGCTTGCTACCTGACCAATGCCGATATCGAAGGCGAAGTGCGGCTTTTCCCTCTGGGTCACGCGCACGGCGTAGTCCAACGTGGTGGGAATGTCAGCCTTGCCGGCCACCAGCGGAAGGCTGGTGTAGGAAGAGGCACCGAGACCCTTGCTGGTGCCCGGCTCCTGCGTAAAGCCGACCGAGGGCACGGCTACGATGCCCTTGGCGATGGGCAGCGGAATGCCCAGGCCGCCGAAGAAGCGTCCGCCGAAGCGCGTGCTCTGACCACCGATGCCGAAGATGGTGGCATTGGTAGCCTTCCAGCCGAGGTTCGCCAGGAAGGGAACAGGCTTCTTTGCCCAGGTTTTGGTGACGGCTATATAGATGTCGCCATTGGTGTATGTCTTGGCGGCCGGGACGGGAACCGATGGGTTACACAATCCGGCCAAGTACGCTCCGGTGTAATAACAGTACGCATCGAGGGCTTCCGTTGCGACGACGGGCGCCTCACCGGTGACAAACTTGTCCCCGGTGCGCACCAGGCCGCCGACCGCCACGCCCGGCGTCCAGGGGCCAAACTGGCCATCGTTGATGGCCACCACCTTGCCGTGGAAGATGTTCATGCCGTTAGCGTTCCAGAGTTGGCTTAGGCCCCCTGGGATGACTGATGCCGACGTGGAACCCGAGCCGCTGTCGCCGAACTGGTGTACGCTACGCGTATAGCCGGCCTCGGCGCGGCCGTAAAACGCTTCCGTGATACTGAAGGTCTCGATATTGCCGATGACCTTGGAGGCGTTAATGAAGTGGACGCCGATGGCCGGATGGGAGAGCGCCTGGCCCTTTTCCATATAGACCACGTAAGCGGTGGGCGTCAGAAACCCGCCGGTTTGGCCCTCGAGCGTCAGATACTGCGCGCTGAGTTGCCGGGTGGAAAGCAGAGCGACCGCTAGAATGCCGCAAACGGAGAGTTTGTGGAAGATGCGAAGATTCACGTTGATTGAACTCCTGTGGAGCGCAGTCGCCTGCCTCCGGTGGCGTTTGGAATTATTCTCTTTTAACACAACGGAAGCAGATTCGTCTTTAACTAAATTCAGGTGATAAACTTAGCACATGCGCCGTGGTTTGTTTATTACCTTCGAAGGCCTTGACGGTTCCGGTAAAACCACGCAAATCAACCGTCTAGCCGCATGGCTGAAGAAACACGGCCACCGAACCCTGCTGACCCGCCAACCGGGCGGCACGGCGACCGGCGACCGCATCCGCGCGCTGTTGCTGGATTCGCGTTCCAAGGAGCTAGCGCCGCTGTGCGAGATGGCCCTCATGTTTGCCGATCGCGCCCAGGCTATCGCCCAGATCATCAAACCCGCTTTGGCGGTCGGCAAGATCGTTCTCTGTGACCGTTTTACGGATTCAACGGAAGCCTACCAGGGCGGCGGCCGCGAGTTGGGCTCCGAGACTGTTCTCGAACTGCACCGCCTGGTCTGCTCCAACCTACAGCCCGATCTGACGCTGCTGCTGCTGCCCTCGCTGGAGCCCTCGCTGGCTCGCGCGCGCAAACGCAACAAGCGTACCGCCTCCTCCAAAAAACGAAGCGGGGACGAAAACCGCTTTGAGCAGGAGGAGACCGAGTTTTTCCGCCGCATCAGGCAGCAGTATCTTAAGATAGCTGCCCGCGAACCGGCCCGCGTGGTGCTGATTGAAGGCGACCACACCATCAAAGCGGTTCACGATCAGATCGTCGTCGCCGTCTCTGAGCGGCTGGCCAAATTGGACGTAGGGCATGGGCATCATTAAATTTCTACTTTTCGTAGCGGGGATATAATTTCGTCTAAGCTGGAATGGCCTCAATTTAACTCATCTGAGGAACTCCATGAACACATTTCGCCGTATTTTGCTCTTTGCCGCCGCCGTCCTTCTTACCGCTCCTCTACTGAATGCGCAGGCATCTGAAGCTTCTATACAGAAACAGCTAGACATTTACCGCTCGATTCCCGCCGCTCAGCGTCCGGCAATTTTTATCCAGCTTGCGACCGATATACGCGCTCTTCCCGCCGGCCCGAAGAAGGTCCGGCTGGCCGATACTCTGGTCAACGAGGTGACGGAAGGCGACAACGGCGAGCAGGCCCTTCAGTTGGCCGGCGATACGCTGACAAAGTCTCTGGTGGAGTCGCCCATCTCAAGTAAGGGCGACCGTCCTCCCGAACCCTACATCAGCCTGGCCAGGATTGTTCACTATATGCAGGTCAAAACGACATTGAGCGATCCACTTTTTGTCAGAGCCGTCCAGATTCACGTCGACGAAGACGCGGACGCCCAGAAAGCGGATTTCACTCTAATAGATATGCAAGGGAAGAAAGTCACCCTCTCAAAGCTTCATGGCCAGGTGGTTCTGGTGAACTTCTGGGCGACCTGGTGTCCGCCCTGCCGCCTGGAGTTGCCAGACCTGGACGCCATCTACACTCGCCTGCAATCGAAGGGGCTGGTTATTCTTGCCATTACCAATGAAGATGCCTCCAAGGTTGGCCCTTTCCTAACCAAAACCGGCTACCATATGCCGGTGCTGCTTGATCCGGGGCGCAAGGTTGCCACGCAGTTTCATGCCGACGGCATTCCCAAGAGCTTTGTGTTTAACCGCGAGGGCAAGTTGGTGGCGGTCGCCATCGACCAGACCGGGCAACGCCAGTTCCAGGCGATGCTGGTCAAAGCCGGGCTTCATCCGTAATGATCCGCTTATAGACCGGTGCGACCCGCAGAAGTGGCGCCACGATCTTTTCGGCAAGCACCGCACAGGTCCGCGCAATTACACTTTGAAGAAGTGAGCAAAGAAGACCCATTTGCGCCTCAGCTTGGCCTCAACTTTGAGGAGCCACGACCCTCGCGCCGCATTTGGCCGGTGCGCGAGCTGGTGGGCCAGGTACGCGAGCTTATCGAGCAGGTTTACGGCGACGTTTGGGTGGAGGGGGAGATCTCGAACTACCGCCCCGCACCGAGCGGCCACGTTTATTTCACGCTGAAGGATGCGGAGGCGCAACTGCCGGTGGTGCTGTTCCGACGGCAGGCGATGCTGCTGCGCTTCCGGCCAGAAGATGGGCTGCACGTGCTGGCGCGGGGCCGGGTGAGCGTGTACGAGCAGCGCGGACAGATGCAACTGGTTGCCGAGACGATGGAGCCGGTGGGCGCGGGCTCGCTGCAACTGACTTTCGAGCAGTTGAAGGCGCGGTTGAAGGCCGAGGGCCTCTTTGATGCAGAGCGCAAGCGGCCGTTGCCCGCGTTTCCGCGCACGGTGGGGATCGTTACTTCGCCTACGGGCGCGGTGATTCGCGACTTTTTGAATATTGTTGCACGCCGCCACTCGGGATTAAGCGTGCTCGTTTGCCCGGTCAGCGTGCAGGGAGATCAAGCGTCGGGAGAGATAGAGACGGCGCTGGAGGAACTGAACAATTCTGGACTGGTGGACGTGATCGTGCTGGCGCGCGGCGGAGGGTCGCTGGAAGACCTGGCAGCCTTCAACAGCGAGCAGGTAGCGCGGGCGATTGCGGCGTCGCGGCTACCGGTGGTCTCGGCAATCGGCCACGAGACGGACTTTACTATTGCGGATTTTGTAGCCGACCTGCGTGCTCCAACGCCTTCGGCGGCCGCTGAGCTGATTACCGAGGCGCAACACAAGATTGCCGAGCACCTGGCCGAACATACGCGCCGGCTGGAACGGGCCGCACGCTTCCAGATGCTGCAAGCGCGGCAACGGTTGACACGGCTGCCGGTGAGCCGGGTAGAAGGGCGCGTGAATACGTTGCTGCACAGGCTGGCTCAGCGGCTGGACGATTTTTCACTCCGCCTGGAGGCTGCTGTAAGCAGCGAATTGCGACAGCATCAGCGCGAAGTGGCAGAACTGACAGCCGCTGTACTGCGCCACGATCCTCGCCAGCAGCTTGGCCTGGCGCGGGAACGGCTCGCTACGTGCCGCACTCACCTTGATCGTGCTCTTGAACGGCTGCTGTATGCTACCACGAGCACCATGAGCGCGCTTGACGCGCGGCTACATTCGCTTTCGCCGCTGGCCGTGCTGGAGCGCGGCTACGCGCTAGTACTCGATGCGGCGGGTGGTGTGGTGCGGTCGGCGGCGCAGGTAACGGCGGGCGACCAGGTGACGACGCGCCTGAGCGACGGGGCTTTCATCAGCCGCGTGGAATCAGCGGCAACAACCAAAGCGACACGAACCAAAAAGTGAAACTATGAGCGCAGGCAACGCACGCAGACTTTTCGGGACCGACGGCATTCGCGCCGTGGCGGGCGAATATCCGCTGGACGCGAACACAATCTATGCTTGCGGGCTGGCGCTGGGTCACTCGCTGCGCAAGACAACGGCAGAGCCCAAGGTGATTGTGGGCCGCGACACCCGCGAGTCGAGCCCGTGGATTGCGACTGTGCTGGCCGCGGGGCTGTACGAAACGGGAACGCGCGTGGAGAGCGCGGGAGTTGTGCCCACGCCAGCGGTGGCGTTTCTGGCGCGGAGGCACGGCTTTCAGGCGGGCGTGGTGATTTCCGCGTCGCACAATCCCTGGCAGGATAACGGCATCAAGCTCTTTGGCGCGGACGGCTATAAGCTGGCCGATGCGGTTGAGTTGGCCATGGAAGAGGAGATCCTGCATCATGCATCGCTGTCGGCCGTGCCCGATCCGGCAACGCTGGCTGCGGTGGAGGACAACGCCGCATATCAGGCTGACTATATACAGTTCCTCCTCGGCTGCGTGCCCGGCCTTCGCTTGAAGGGACTTCGGATTGTGGCCGATTGCGCGAACGGCGCCGCGGCGGCGGTTGCGCCGGAGCTCTTCCGGCGGCTGGGCGGCGATGTGATCCTGGAGAACATCACGCCGGATGGACGCAACATCAATCTGAACTGCGGCGCGCTGCATCCAGCGTCTGTTGCCGCTGAAGTGACCGTGCGCGGAGCAGACCTGGGCCTCACCTTTGACGGCGATGCCGACCGCTGTATGCTGGCCGGCAGCCATAACAATGTGATCAACGGCGACGCGATACTGCTGATGGCGGCGCGCGACCTGAAGGCGCGGGGGATGCTGACGAAAGACTTGGTTGTGGCCACGACGATGTCGAACATGGGGCTGGAAGCTGCGCTTAGGCGTAGCGGGATTCGCATGTTGCGCGCGCCGGTCGGCGATCGGTATGTGCTGGAAGAGATGCAGAAGAACAATGCCGCGCTGGGCGGCGAGCAGTCCGGCCATATATTGCTGCCGCATTTGGCGACGACGGGCGACGGGCTGCTGACGGCGTTGGTGGTGCTGGACCTGGTAGCGCGGACGTGCAAGGGCATCGACGAGCTGACCGAGGATTTGAAGGTCTTTCCGCAGGTGATTGTGAATGTGAAGGTGCGGGAGAAGAGGCCGCTTGATGGGATTCCGGCGGTGGCCGAAGCGATTCGCGCGGCGGAAGAGGAGTTGAAAGATACGGGGCGCGTAGTGATTCGCTACTCGGGGACTGAGGCGCTGGCGCGGGTGATGATTGAAGCCGAAAGCGAAGAGGCGATGCGGCGGCACGCGGAGGCGATTGCGGGGGCGATTCGGGCGGAGTTGGGAGCGTGAAATGGACGAACAAGGGGGTCATGCCGGAGAAGGAATTCAACCAAGCGGCTGGAGCGGCAAACCATGTCCCCAATGCGGCAGCAGCGATATTGTCTCAGGACTGGAGTTTAACCAGGGCGTTGAGGTGGGTCCGTTTGGGCTTTCTTATAAAGATATTGCTTTCATGAGGGGGACGGAGCAGCTTCATACGGAACTCTGCCGTAACTGCGGTACGATTATCAGGCTCTACGTGAACAATACAAAACGGAATTGGACTGTGCGAGGGAAATAGAAAAGCGTCTTATGTAACGATAATGGTGCGCAAGATTGAACAGTATGCAGAATTGGGCAATGGGAAAATTAAAGATAATGAGGGGAGAATCTCCTATGAGAATGGCCATTTCAATGATTGCGGGAATGTTGGCTGCTCTTCTGATGCTGCCGGCAAACGGCGGCGCGCAAACGCCACAAAAGTCTAAGACCTTGACAATCGCGGGACACGAAGGCGAAGCACAGATTCTTCAGATCAACGGAAAGTCATATGTCGAGATTGAGACACTTGCGCGCATGACTCAGGGAACGCTCTCGTTCAATGCCACTCAGACGACTCTCACGCTTTCTCCATCGGATGCAGCGGCGCATGCATTTCCACCTCCCGCGAAGGCGGGGTTCTCAACGGCTTTCGCACAAGCGGGCATCGAAGAGATGAGCTTGATACGGGAATGGCGAATCGCAATCGTCAACGCGGTGCAAAGCAACATTCCGGTGTCAGAAGACTGGGTGACCAGACACCACAGGGCGGCAGAAAAGAATCTGGCTCTGACCTCCGCCGCCGCATCGACGGACGATGACCGTAGCGCGATCCCGCTGCTGAATGCCGAATTCAGCAACATGCAAAAGTTGAGTGAGCTCTACATCGCGATTCGCAAACGGTCTGCGTACTTGTCACCAGACGACTTCGATCTTCCTCTTGAAGAACAGATTCTAAGTTGTGCGCGGGGCTTTGTATCAATGACCGAAACTCACGAGTTTCAGGATCAGGCTGCTTGTCACTAGATGTAGCAGACCATTTATTTCATATCCCGCCAGTTAGGCCCGAATGCGAGGTCGGCGACCAGCGGAACTTTGAGCTGAATTACGCCTTCCATTTCCGCGCGGACTAATTCTCCGACTTCGGCGGCCTCATTGGCGGGAACCTCAAAAAGAAGCTCGTCGTGAACTTGCAGGACCATGCGAGTTTTAAGTTTGCGCTCAGTGAGCTTGCGGTCGAGTGCGATCATGGCCAGTTTGATGAGGTCGGCGGCGGTGCCTTGCAGCGGCGTGTTGATAGCGGTGCGCTCGGCAAAGCCGCGCTGGTTAAAATTGCTGCTCTTGATGTCAGGAATGGGACGGATGCGGTCAAAGAGGGTGCGTACGATGCCGGATTTTCGCGTGGCCTCCAGAGTTTGATCGGTGAAGGCTTTGACGCCCTTGTAACGAGCGAAGTAGCGGTTGATGTAGTCGGACGCCTCGGTCTCGGGAATGCCCAACTGAGCTGCCAAGCCGGTGGGCGAGATGCCATAGACAATTCCAAAGTTGACGGCCTTGGCGCGGTTGCGGGTCTGCTTGGTCATTTCGGCGGCGGGTACGCCAAAGACCTCGCTGGCGGTAAGGGTATGAATGTCTTCGTTGTTCTGGTAAGCGCGGATGAGGAGCGGATCGCCGCTGAAATGCGCGAGCAGGCGCAGTTCGATCTGGGAATAATCAGCGGAGAGCAGTTGCGTGCCAGGAGCGGCGATGAATGCGGCGCGAATCTCGCGGCCAAGCTCGGTTCGGGTGGGAATCTGTTGCAAATTTGGATTGAAGGAGGAGAGACGTCCGGTGGTTGTTGCGGCCTGCAGAAAGGTCGTGTGGACGCGCGAGGCGGTGTCGGTCTGATGTGGCAGAGTGTCACAGTAGCTCGACTTGAGTTTAGAAAGGTGACGATATTCAAGAACCAAGCGGGGAACCTCGTGCAGCTCAGCCAAAGGTTCCAAGATGTCTCTTGCGGTAGAAAGAAACTTGCTTTTGCCTCGTCTTGCAGGGGCTTCCAACCCGAGCTTGTTAAAAAGAACTTCTCCCAACTGCTTCGGGGAGCTTATGTTGAATTTTTCACCAGTTAGCTCGTAAATGTGTTGTGTTAACTGATTGATTTCCTTCTCGAAACGTGACGAAAGGTCGATCAATATCTGCTTGTCGATGCGGACGCCGGCCTGTTCCATACGAAAGAGGACGGGCGCGAGCGGCAAGTCGATTTCCGCGTAGACGCGCTCGACGCCGGTGTTTTTGACTTCGGCTTTCAGTGATGGAACGAGGGCGCGAATCGATGAGGCAGCAGCGGGCAGGGTGGAAGGCGCAGGCTGCGAGTGGCGCGCGGCCACATCGGCGAGCGATTGCGTGGAGTGGGTTGGGTTGAGCGCGTAGGAGAGCAGCATGGTGTCGTCCACCGCGCCGCGCAACTGAATGCCCTGCGCAGTGAGCAGGTGGAGAGCCGACTTCCAGTCGTGCGTTTGCTTGGGGACGGAGGCGTCTTCGAGCAAGGTGCGGAGTTCGCTCGAGAGCGGGAGGAGCAACGCGGCGCCTGACTCGGCGCAAACGCCTGTGTTAAAGCTAGCTTGTTTTTCGGCGGCTTCGGCTACGTCGAGGAGCGACATGGATTGCTGCGGTTCGTCTTCTTCTTCCGGCGGAGGTGGCGCTGCGGCATCGAGCGCGAAGGCAAAGCCGCCAGAACGGGCAGCGGAGTAAAACGCCGCGGCTTGAGCTTCCGTTGGTTTGTCGAACAGCTCGACGGATGGCGCAGTTTCAGAGGGCGCGAGTTCGCGCAGCATGGAGGTGAACTCCAGCTCGGTGAAGAGTTCGCGGCAGGCCTCGAGGTCGGGCGGCTGCGTCTGCATGGCGTCGAGGTCGAGTGGAAGCGGGACGTGAGAGTCGATGGTGACCAGCTCTTTGGAAAGCAGGACGGCGTCGCGGTTCTGCTCGAGAGACTCGCGGTAACTTTTGCGCTTGACCTCGGAGGCGTGGTCGAGGACGGCGTCCAGAGAGCCGAATTCGACGATCAGATCCACACTGCCCTTGTCGCCGATGCCGGGCGCTCCGGGAATGTTATCGACCGAGTCACCGCGCAGGGCCATCACATCGACGACTTTTTCCGGAGGAACGCCGAGGACTTCAAGGACCTTGGCGGGGTCTAGGATGAGGTTGTCCTTTTGCGGGTTGAGGATTTTGACGGTGGGCGTAACGAGCTGCATCATGTCTTTGTCGCCGGAGACGATGAAGACCTCATGTTGCTGCTCGGCAGCCTCGCGGGCCAGGGTGCCGATGACGTCGTCAGCCTCAAAGCCCTCGGCCTCAAGGATGGGAATGCGCAGGGCTTCTAGGGCGCGGCGGATGTAGGGAATCTGACGGCGCAGATCTTCGGGCATGGCGGCACGCTTGGCCTTGTAGCCCTCGTAGCTGACCTCATCGAAGGATTGAGTCTTGGCATTCCACTTGCGCAGCGGCTTCATGGCGCGGGCGCGCTCGTCGCGAAAGACCTCTCCGCTCACGTCGAAAACTGCGGCAAAGTATTGTGGCGCGAAGTCCTGGCGCAGCTTTTTGATCATGTTGACGAAGACGTAGATGGCCGCAGTGGGCAAACCGGCGCGGGTGCTCATGGGCCGCGAGCGCTGCATCGCGTGGTAGGCGCGGAAGATGAACGACATGGTGTCGAGCAGGAAGACGGGCGGCTTGGAGGAGTCGGGCACGAAATGAGTTTAGCAGGGGGCAGGGATCAGGGTGCTGGGTCGGTTCCCGGATGAGCAACGATTCTTCTATTCACAAATAGCAAATGCAAGGAGGAAGAAGACCGCCTTTTCAATGAACTGCGGCCTTCTAATCGATTAGTTTAGCCCGTGTGTGCGTGTCCGAAGACGTAACATCCAACCCTTCTCGATCTCCTCGACTTCACCTTCCTCCAAGTCCCAAGGGATAAGCTCAAGAATTGAGAACCGGAAATTGGAAGGATCGCGACCCCGCAACTTCACGTTTCCCCCGTGACCGGTTTTTGCGTAGTCCATCCAGCGTCCAAGCAAGTTTTCTTTTCCTGAAGCCTTGCCCACGTACCCTTTTCCGTCGGAGACGTCGAAGATGTAATATATTCCACGCCAGCCGTTCAACTTTTCTCTTTCTGAGTCAGAAAGAAGTTTTAGCTGGTTCCATTGCTTATCCCATTTTCGGTAAGAATTTAGAACCTTCTGTTCCAGCAAGCTCTCCGCGTGAATGGCACTTATCTTAAATAAATTAGACGGAACCACGAAGCGATGCCAACTCCGCTCTTTACCTGGCCATTTGACGACCAGCTTGCCCTTCCACTGCCCAAAGAAGTCCTCCCGTAGCCGGAGATCAAACCAGAGCCGTGATACTTTCTCGGGGGGAAAGCCGAACATCTCTAACTGCTGAACCGCAGGCTCTGACCGTATTTGACTTGGGGTTTTCCTTTTCTGGCCGTGCCGTTGGTAGAGCCCAATAAAGAGTGCGTACCCCGGCTCATGGCCAATGAAAGAAGCCACATAAGAGGCCTTCTTCATTCGGTTTTCTACCAACTCAGGCTGCGTCTGCTGATATGCATTAAAGACAGCCGGGTGATCTGCCGCCAAGCTGTGGAACACCTTTCCATCGATAACTTGTCGAAGGCTGTCCTTAAGCGTATGCCTCAAGACCAGGACAGTTCGCGGGTCAATTTCATGCTTGGCAAGAAGATCCTTGAAGTCGCAGTCCATAAGCCACCTATTGTTCACGGTGAATTATAGCCTAAATAGACCCAAACTAGGAACAGGAGACGGACAGAATCTGTTGCACGATTATGCTACGAACATGCAATCGCCGTAGCTGAAGAAGCGGTATTTTTCTTTGACTGCGTGAGCGTAGGCGGCGAGAACCTTCTCGCGGCCGGCAAAGGCGCTGACCAGCATGAGCAGGCTGGACTTTGGCAGGTGGAAGTTGGTGAGCAGGGCGTTAACGAGGCGGAAGTGGAAGCCGGGGGAGATGAAGATCTCCGTTTCGCCGGCGTGGGCTTGGAGTGGGATGCCGGCGGCCTGAAGCGCACAGTGTTCCAGCGTGCGGACGACCGTGGTGCCGACGGCTACGATGCGGCGGCGTTCGGCGACGGCGCGGTTGATGGCGTCGGCGGCTGCGGCGGAGAGAGAGTAACGCTCGCGATGGAGACGGACCTCGCTCAGATTTTCAACGCGCAGAGGGGCAAAGGTGCCGAGGCCGACGTGGAGGGTGAGACGGGCGATTTCGACTCCGCGGGCAGTGAGTGCCGAGAGAATTTGCGGCGTGAAGTGCAGGCCGGCGGTGGGTGCGGCGACTGAGCCTCGTTCACGGGAGTAGACGGTCTGGTAGCACTCGCGGTCCTGGTCCACGTCGTCGCGACGGATGTAGGGCGGCAGAGGGATGTGGCCGATGCGATCAAGGACGGCGTAGAAATCGTCAACGGGAATGAAGCGGAGCAGGCGAGAACCGAAGTAGTTGCGCTCGAGAACTTCGGCTTCGAGTTCGATTGCGCCGGAGGGCGAGGGGAAGACGAGCCGTTCGCCGACGCGAACTTTTTTGCCGGGATGGACGAGGGCACGCCAGAGATTTTCTCCCAATGCGGGTTGATATTCTTGGTTTCCCACCCTTTCCGCTAGAGAACGCGGAAAGGATGGGGCACTCAACATTTGTGGTGTAACCGGTTCGGTGAGCATGACTTCGACGAGGCCGGTCGGTTTTTCGCGCTCACGCACTACGGTGCGACGCGCGTAAAGTCGCGCCGGGATTACGCGACTTTCGTTCAGGACTAGCAGGTCGCCGGGTTGAAGGAGCGAGGGAAATTCGGAGAAGCTCGCGTCGCGCAGGTTGCCTGTTGAGCGGTTCATTACCAACATGCGGCTCTGACCGCGCTCGGGCGGCGGTTGCTGGGCAATTAACTCCGGCGGAAGGTGAAAGTCGAAGTCGGCGACGCGAAGAGCAGTCCCTGCTTCGTCCCCTTCAGGCGCGCCAGTCATGCGCGCGCCTTCTTGAAGTAGTCGTAGGAGCGCAGGCGGGCGAATTCGATGGCGGCGTTGAGCTCCTGGCGCTTGGGCTCGAAATCTTCCGGCGGTAAATCGGCAGGGACGTGCGTCCACGGCCCCCAACTGACGCAGATGCGGGTGAAGGGCTTTGGGACGAGGAAGCGGTCCCAGGCGGAGGAGAATACCCAGGCGTGTTCGGGTTGCAGGTGAAAGGCGCCGATGGGCGCGCCGGTCATTGCGGCGAGCTTGATGGGGCCCATCTTGGTTTGATAGATGGGTCCGCGCGGGCCGTCGGCAGTGAAGATGGCGGTGCGACCGGTCTTGATGACGTTGGCCAGTCCGAGTAGCCCTTCGCGCGCGCCTCGGCTGCTGGAGCCGCGCACGGCATCGAAGCCAAACATCTTGAGAATGCGAGTAATCATCTCACCGTCGAAGCTCCTGCTGATGAGGATGACGGCGTGGGAGTAGCGAAAATAGACCGTGCAAGGCAGCACGCACTGGTGCCAGAAGCAGTAGATGTTGGCGGGGGACTTCTCGCCGAAGACGGTGGGCGTGACGCCTTCCAGAGCGAGGACCCGAAAGCGCCAGGTAAGGCCGCAGAGCCAGACCAGCGCCGAGACCACGCGCGGGACGATGGCCAGCACCAAACGCTGGAGGAGGGTGAATCGGAGGCTGGGGTCGGCGGTCACTGTATTGATTTTAGCGGAGATAGCATCCCTCCCACCCTAGCCACAAAAACAAGAACGTGGCGAGGGTGGGGTACCCGCAGATCCTTCGAATCCGCTCAGGAGTAACGCAACCAGCGCAGTAGCTCTGGCAGGGTGGCGCGCTTGCCATACATGAGGATGCCCACGCGGTAAAGGCGCGCGGAAAACCAGAGCACGGCCCAGATGGTGAGGATCAACAGGAGAATGGATGTGCCGAGCTGCCAGTACGGCACTACCGTCATACCCATTCGCGGAAGGACGATGTAAGGCGCGGTAAACGGAAAGAGTGTTGCGGCAACTGACCAGACGGAGTTGGGGTCCCTCAGCAACACGAAAAGGAGGCCGATGCTGAGATAGAGAGGGATGATGGCCAAGGCCATAAACTTCTGCAAATCCTGCGAGGTCTCGCAGGTGGCGGCGAGGCCGGAGAACATGGCGCTGAAGAGAGCGAAACCCAAGACAAAGTAGACAGGAAAGAGCAGGCCTTCCATCCAGGAAAAATGAATGGCAAAATCTCCTGTGAGCGCGGTCGCAGCCAGCGCAGTACCCATGAACAGGGCGGCCGCGAGTATCCAGATAAGGATTTGTGTCAGGCCCACCGCTCCGACGCCGAGCATTTTGCCAGCCAGCAGATCGTCGGCGCGAGCCACGGAGAGCATGACTTCGAAGATGCGCGAGGTTTTCTCCTCAATGATGGCACGGGCCATATCTAGGCCGTAAAGCATGATGGGCATGGAGAGCAGCATAATCATAAACAAAGATTTGTAGAGAGGCGATGCCCCTTTACTTTCCCCTATCTTGCCTTCCTTGTTCAATTGGAAAGTCTCGATGGAGATAGACTTCAGTGCGGCATCGATATCGGCCTGCTTCACTCCACTTGCGATCAGGCGTTGGTTTGCCACGGCGCGGTTCAAGGCGTTCCTCATCGCGCTGACATAGACAAAGCCGCCGGAAGCCAATGAGGTATAGGAAGAAGTAATGCTTCCGGAAGAGGAGGAATCGATGGCAAGAATTCCGTCGATGGCTTTGGATTGGACCTTATTTTTAAGAACCACGCGATCTTGTTGACTTGCCGGAGCGACGACATCGATGGTGTATTTTGCGTTCTTGTCGCCGAGCAACTGGCGTCGAATGTCGTTGGCCAGGGAAACATTGTCGGAGGTGATGGCGATATGCTTTCCCGCACTGGCGTCGCGGTTGGTCATGGAAGTCCAACCCAACAATGCAACCATCAGCAACGGCACCAGCACCGTGGATACGAGGAAGGCGCGCCCGTGAATCTGCTCGACGTATTCCCGCTTTGCAATCAAGAAAATGTTACGCATGATTCTGGCCTCCCACGGTCTGGATGAAAATTTCTTCCAGTGACGGCTCAACCAACTCGAAGCGGTAGATGGTGGCCCCGGCTGCGGCCTCGTGCAGCAGCTTCTGCGCGTTGCCGTGCGGCTTGAGCTTGATCTCGGCGTGGCCAGAGAAGTTCTTCGCCTGCGCAATCTCCGCACTGTTCAGGAAAGCGGAGTTACCCTCGAACTCGACGATCACGTGGTTGCGCTCGTAGCCCTTCTTGATCTCGCGCAAGTTGCCGGAGAGCACGGCCTCGCCGTTGTTGATGAGACAAATTGAGTCGCAGAGCTTCTCCACCTGGTCCATGCGATGGGTGGAAAACAGAATGGCCTTGCCCTGGTCCTTGAGTTCGAGCAGCGTCCGCTCGACCAGCACGGCGTTCACCGGGTCGAGACCAGCAAAGGGCTCGTCCATGACGATGAGCCGCGGCGAGTGTAGCAGCGTGGCAATGAACTGAATCTTCTGCTGCATGCCCTTGGAGAGTTCTTCGGTTTTTTTCTGGAGCGCCTCGGCAATCTCCATGCGCGCGGCCCAGGCACAGGCGCGCTTTTCCGCTTCCCCGGCGCTGAGCCCATGCAGGCAGCCGAAGAAGACCAACTGGTCGAGGACCTTCATTTTTTTATAGAGGCCGCGTTCCTCGGGCAGGTAGCCTACCTGCTCCAGGCTCTGGCGCTCAAAGGGCTTGTCAAAAAGATTAATGCTGCCCGAGTCGGGCAGAGTGATGCCCATCATCATGCGAATGGAGCTGGTTTTGCCCGCTCCGTTCGGCCCCAGCAGGCCGAACATCTGGCCCGCATGAATAGACAGGCTCAAGTTGTTGACGGCAACCTTGTTCTCGTAGGCCTTGGTCACTCCCGCGAGTTCGACAACTGGCATGGATTCTCCCGCTGTTCAATGTGCAGTCTTAATTCAAGGAAAGTACAGCTGTTTCAGTTAAACCGGAGGGGCCGGCCTGCATGAAGTGTAGCAAAGTCCCCGCCGCGCCGGCGTTGCTTTCACTGGACACGGAAATGCGTACAGAGCTCCCGGCGATTTCAAGTGCAGTTGCGTTCCGCTCCATCGGCTTCTTACCCTCGCGACACCGGATGGATTCTCTGTATGGGCCTGATTTCTCATGATCTGTTACTTTCCGATAAAAAAACACAGACAAGTGCGCCAAAGCCGGAAGAAAATGGCAAGAAACCCGGCAAAACAGGGAAACAGAAGTGTACCTTCTTCGGCACTTACGGGCAAGATGAGGCATGATAAGCTGATTTGACAATGTCAGATTACGATTTTTTCATAACCGAATCTGTTGACGGGCCGGCACATAAGCCGCAGTCTTTCGCTGAGCTTGACGTGCGCCAGTCCGTTCTAGAGGATCTGGCATTAAAGATTCTTTACTTGTCCGGCTCTATGTCGATTTCCGAACTTGCTGAAAAGACGCGACTCAGCTTCGAAGTGGCAAAGGAACTGGCCTACCAGTTGCGAGCGGAATTGTTCTGCCAGGTAACGGGAATGAACGCCAACATTCCTCAGATTTCCATCACCACGCAGGGCAGAACGCGAGCGATGGAACTGCTCTCAGAGAACCATTACACGGGTCCAGCGCCGGTGTCATTGGAGAGCTACGCAGAGCAGACGCGGCAGCAGAGCATTCGCAAGGTGGAGGTGCATGAGGAGGACGTGCAGCGCGCCTTTGCGCACCTTGTGATCGGCAACGACAAGTTGCGTCAGTTTGGCACGGCGCTCAACTCCGGCAGCTCCATTTTTCTTTATGGCCCTTCGGGAACCGGGAAGACAACTATTGCCGAGACATTGTCGCGGGTGGTTGCCGAGGATGCGGTCTGGATTCCGTACGCGCTGGAAGTGGATGGCCAGATCATCACCGTGTTCGATCCGGCGATTCACAAGCGGACTGAGGAGTCAAAGCTGATGAGTCGAGACGGCCGCTGGGTGCTGTGCCAGCGGCCCGCGGTGCTGGTAGGCGGCGAGCTGACGGCCGAGATGCTGGACCTTCAATTGAACCCGGTGACGAAGTTCTATGTCGCTCCCGCGCAGATGAAGGCTAATAACGGGGTTTTGATCATCGACGATTTCGGGCGGCAACGGATTCGCCCTGAAGATCTGCTCAACCGCTGGGTTGTTCCGTTGGATCGACGGATCGATTTTCTGGCTCTGGCGGGAGGGAAGAAGATTGAGGTTCCATTTGAGATGCTGGTTGTCTTCGCATCCAACATGGATCCGGCAGAGTTGGTGGACGCCTGCTTTTTACGCAGGATTCAAACCAAGATTCAGATCGGTACGGTTTCAGATGATCAGTTCAGCGAGATTTTCCGCCGCGTAGCCGAAGAACATCAAGTGGCGTATGACGCAGGCGTTCCCAAGGATCTGATCAATTTCATCCGCGGCACACTGAAGCAGGAGTTGCGCCAGTGCTATCCGCGGGATATTGTGAACCAGGTTCTTTGGGCTGCTCGCTACGAGGGCAAAAAGCCGTATTTGGATCACGCGTCCCTGGCGCATGCGGTAGAGGCTTATTTTCTGGCACAAGCCTGAGGGACGGCGCGCGAAGGACGTGGCGGGCCAGCTTTGCGTCTTAGATGGGCTCCTCGACGATTTCCGTGGGAAGTATGAGCTTTCTTCCACCTGATCCCCCTTATTCGCCCTCGGCCGCCACCTGGTTGTAGCATTCGAGTGTGGCAGAGCTCGACACTCCGGTGATGTATGTGAAGGGTGTGGGTCCGAAGGTGGCAGAGTTGCTGGCCGCCAAAGGGATCCAGACCGCCGAGGATCTGCTTTATCACCTTCCCTTTCGCTATGAGGACCGGCAGAATCCGCGCTCTCTTGATGAGCTGCAGCCGGGCGAGACCGCCAGCGTGATTGCCGAGGTGCGCGGCGCGATGCTGCTGCGGACCCGCAAGATGCCCATCTTTGAGTTGACCGTGGGGCAGGGACGGCTGGCGCTGAAGTGTATCTGGTTCCACGGCAGCTATTTGGAAGGCAGGTTTCACGCGGGTCAGACAGTGGCTCTGTATGGGCGGGTCGAGCCGTCGCGCTCCAGCCAGAACCTGAAAATGATTCAGCCACAATATGAGCTCTTGCCCGACGCCAGCGACGACGCTGAGACGCGGTTGCTGGAGGTGGGTCGGATTACGCCGGTGTACGAGTCGTTGGGCGGAGCACGGCTGGCCTCGCGCTGGCAGCGAAAGACGATCTTTCACCTGCTGGAAGGGATGCGTGGCGCGGTGCCGGAGTGCCTTCCGGCGGCGATGCTGGCGCGGCTGGAGCTGCCGGACCGCGAGAGTGCGCTGCGTGAGGTGCATTTTCCGTCTGAGGGAACGCCCATGGCCCAGTTGCAGGCCTCGGCGACTCCGGCTCACCGAAGGCTGATCTTCGAGGAGCTGTTCTTTCTGGAGCTGGGGCTGGAGCTGAAACGGCGGCGGATGCGGGAGCGCGCCGGGATCGGCTTTGTGACGAACGACAAGGTGCGTGAGGCGATCCGCGAAGTGCTGCCCTTTCATCCCACGGCTGCTCAGAAGCGGACGCTGGGCGAGATTGTGGCCGACATGCGCACCCCGAACCCGATGCGGCGGCTGCTGCAAGGGGATGTGGGCTCAGGCAAGACCATTGTGGCGTTGCAGGCCATGCTGGTGGCGATGGAAAACGGCTACCAGGCGGCGTTGATGGCGCCGACAGAGATTCTGGCCACGCAGCACTATCTGGCCATGCGCAAGCTTCTGGAGCGGTCGAGCCGCCGCTACCGGATCGCCTTGCTCACCGGCTCGCTCTCTGAAGACCGCAAACGCCGCACACGCGGCGAGATCAATCGGGGCGAAGCACAACTTGTAATCGGGACGCACGCGCTGATTGAAGAAAAGGTTGAGTTCGACCGGCTGGGACTGGTGGTGGTGGACGAGCAGCACCGCTTCGGCGTGATGCAGCGGTTCAAGCTGATGAAGAAGCCCCATCAGGCAGAGCCGGATGTGCTGGTGATGACGGCCACGCCGATTCCGCGGACTCTGGCGCTGAGTTTGTATGGCGATCTGGATGTGAGCGTGCTGGATGAGATGCCTCCGGGGCGCACGCCCATCGTTACGCGGCGCGTGCCCGGCGAGATGGCTGAAGAGGTGTGGGATTTTGTGCGCAAGCAGGTGGCGCAAGGGCGGCAGGCTTATATTGTCTACCCGGTGATCGAGGGCACAAAGGAGGATCAGCCGGAGCTGGATTTCTCGCATGATGAGACAGATGTAGGGCCTGTGGGAACGAAGAAGTTCATTGATTCCCAGGTCTCAAAATCGAGACCTGGGGCACCCGTACGAAAATCTGTCCGAACAGGAAAAACAGTGGAGCTATTTCCTAAGGCCCAACAGGAAGCGAATCCCGGCGCGAAGTCGGGGCTGAAGTCGGCTGTGGAGATGCACGAAAAGCTGCGCACGGGGCCGCTGGTGGGGCTGCGGGTGGGGCTTCTGCATGGGCGGCTGGACGCCGACGAAAAAGAGATCATCATGCGCCGCTTCCAGCGCGGTGAGATTGATGTGCTGGTGGCGACGACGGTGATCGAGGTGGGTGTCGATGTCCCGAACGCAACGGTGATGGTGGTGGAGCATGCGGAGCGGTTTGGTCTGGCGCAGTTGCACCAATTGCGGGGGCGGGTGGGACGCGGCGCGGCGAAGAGTTATTGCATTCTGATTACTGGCGAGCGTGTTTCTCCGCTGGGCGAGGAGCGGCTGAACGCCATGGTGCGCACGCTGGATGGGTTTGAGCTGGCGGAGTTGGACCTGACGCAGCGCGGCCCAGGAGAGTTTTTTGGGACACGGCAGGCCGGATTGCCGGATTTTCGTGTGGCGAACCTGGTGCGCGACCGGCAGTGGCTGGAGCTGGCCAAGATGGAGGCGGCGCGCTTTGTCAACTCGCCCGGCGCACAATCAGGAGTTGGGAACGAAGCAACGGAAGCCGAGCGTACGCGGGTATGGACACGGCTGAAAGAGGCCTGGCAGCGCCGTTATGGGCTGGTGGAGGCTGGTTGACCGCGCAAACAGCCGCTTGATAACATCAGAACTGCGATTCTGAATCCAATGCAGGTCAATCCAAAGGATTATTTCATAGCATTATCCTCCGGAATGAGATAAAAGTTCGACAGAATCGGCAGACGCTGGAAAGGATTATTACTCCGCAATGAGATGTAAATCGCTGATTCTGATTGCCCTCGGTCTTTCTCTTATTTTTACTACGGGCTGCAAGCCTAGTCCGGAATCGCTGATGACGGCAATCAAGGCTGATAACACCGAAGAAGCCATCAGGCTCATCGGGAAGGGCGCCGACGCGAATAGCCGCGTCGCGCCGAACGGCTGGAGCGCGCTGCATTACGCGGCCATGAACGGCAACGTGAAGATTGTCAAGTCTCTACTCAAATACGGTGCTGACCCCAACTACGCTGCAACCAAGGACGGGAAGGAGAACGCAGTCCTGGCCTTGAAGCCTTACTCGCTCGCGCTGGGAATGCTGGATGTAGTCTGCGAATATAACCAGCCCTCCGACAGGGAGGCAAAACTGCGCGAGGCTGGACTGGACGATCCCGTGTTGTTGAAGAGTGCGAAGGATCCAAAGGCGGTTGAACACTATCAGGATGTAGTTGGGCTCTTAATTAACATTACGAGAGATAAGTAGCCGCGGAGCGCGTCGGCCTTTGGATGCGCATTTCCTCCCGGTTTCGAGTGAAAGGCAGGCAAAGACCATGCTGCGCGCTACTCTCTTTATCGCCGCATCCGCCGCGATTCTGCCGCTGTCGTGGCGGTCGCTGAAGGATGTACGCAGCCATGGTTTCTATCGTTTCTTCGCATTCGAGTTGCTGCTGGGGCTGATTCTGTGGAACGCTCCGCTGTGGTGGCGCAACCCGTTCTGCTGGCGGCAACGGGTTTCCTATCTGCTTGGAGCCGTGTCTATCGGCTTGGCGATTGAAGGCTTCCGTCTGCTGCGGGTGATTGGCCGGCCAGTGCAAACCCGTGTCGAGGGCGCTAATCTAGCTTTTGAAAATACGACGACGCTGGTGACGGTAGGCGCGTATCGCTGGATTCGGCATCCCTTGTATACATCTTTGCTGGCGCTGGCGTGGAGCGCCTATCTCAAAAATCCGTCAGGGATCGCTTCCATTGCTATGACGCTGGGCGCGAGCGGTTTTCTGCTGGCCACGGCGCTTGCCGAGGAGCGGGAGAACCTCAAACGCTTTGGCGCGGCCTATGCCGGCTACAAAAAGCGCACCCGGCGATTCATTCCGTTTATTTTTTGAAAGCGCATTTATCGATGGCAGTGGCTGATTGGGTGGCAGTCAGGCTAATCCAGCGGCGCTTAAACCGTGCATCATCTCGACGGGAAAGGTCTGAATCTCAAGGTCAATGCTGGCGATCTCCGTGCCGCACTCCTGCTGATGGCTACGTGTGCATTGGCAGAGCTCGGTAAAGCGGATGTGGCCGCTCTGGCTCAGTTCCAGGCCCGCGGCGATCATGACGCTGTAAATTTCAACGCAGGCCTGGCGCTCGAATTCAAACAACATATTCACGGTGCCGGTATCGTTTGCTCCGCGGCTGAGAACCCATCCGCCACAGCCCAGGATTGCGCCGGTGAGGGTCTGGACCAGGCGCGAGGGCTCTTCGACGGAGATGGCCTTCATCTGCATGGCCCACGGGATACTCATCGTCTGTCCTGCATCGTGGGTCGGCAGCATAAGTCTCACATCCCCACTTATCGGAGCAGGGGAGCACAGCATAACCAATGTTGCGGAGTCGAACGGAAGATGCCCGGCTTTGAGACATCTCTGCTTGCGGCGAGGTCCAAGTTCACTGCGCAGGTAATTGGAGGCCGGAAGAACGAGACTACGGCGATGCACGCGCGAAGAAAACACAAGCACAGCAAAAGGGAAATGATGTAGCTTGATAGACAGCATGATTGTCGGTACCGGACTTGACGCGGTGGAGATAGGGCGCATTCAGCAGTCCATGGACCGCTTTGGGCAGCGATTTCTGAACCGCGTGTACACCGCCGCGGAGCAGGATTATTGCCTGCGCAAGCGCAAGTCCGCAGAGAGCTTTGCCGCCCGGTTTGCCGCCAAGGAGGCCGGAGCCAAGGCATTGGGAACGGGCATCAGCCATGGCGTGAACTGGCTGGAGATCGAGATTGCTCGCGAGCCAGGCGGACGGCCCACTCTCCAGTTTCACGGACGTGCGGCCGAGTTTGCAGCTCGTTTAGGGGCCAGCCGCGCGGCGCTTTCCATTACGCACACCGCGGCACTGGCCATGGCCAGCGTAGTGCTTGAGGACGAGCGATGAACACGCCGTTTCTGCTATTCTCAATGCGTTAACCGCCTCATTTTCAATAGAAGGGAGTGCCGTGCCAAGCCGCAAAGAGATTCAGTGGGCGCAATTGAAAGTGGGGGCGCTGGTCCTGATGGCCTCGGCCGTGCTGATCGTTCTGATTCTTCTGATGTCCAGCGCAACCGGCGGGCTGTTTGCGCGCAAGCTGGCGTTGCGCTCTTACTTTGAGAATGCAGCCGGGCTGAAAGATGGCGCGCCGGTGACGCTGGAAGGCGTGACCATCGGCAATGTGGTTCATGTGCGCGTGGTGGCCGACCGCAACCCCACGCCGGTGGAGGTGACCATGCGGGTGGGCCACGAGTATCTGGACCGCCTGCATACCGATTCGACCGCATCCATTGCCCAGGCCGGTGTGTTGGGTGATAGCTACGTCGATCTCAGCTCGGCCCATGCCAGCGGTCCTCCTCCTGTTAACAATGCTGAATTGAGGGCCTCCGGCTCTCCCAGTATCCAGGATGTTGTTCGTAATAGCAATGAATCCATCGTGGAGATCCACGGGATGCTGCTCAAGATAGACACCCTTATCGATACGCTGAATTCCAAGCATGGCGCTGTGGGAGAGTTGATCAACGACCCCGAAATGGCCGGGAAAGTTAAAACTATTGCCACCGATCTGGAGACCATTACCGGCGCAATCGCCGGAGGCAAGGGCTCGCTGGGCAAGCTGATCACGGACGATACGCTTTACAACCGCGCCAATTCAGCCGTTGACCGGCTGGACCGTATCACCACTGCGCTGGATTCGGGCAAGGGCAGTGCCGGCAAGCTGCTCAAAGACGACTCGCTCTACGACAACCTGAACGCCGCGGTCACCAATGTCAATCAGATGGTGACCGAGATTAACGCAGGCAAAGGCGCACTGGGCATGATGGCCAAAGACCCGGCCTTCGCGGCAAAACTGGATGACACCATCAACCGGCTGGACACGATTCTTCAAGGCATGAATGAGGGCAAGGGCACGCTCGGGCAACTGGTGCAGAATCGCGCTCTCTACGACCATGCCGACCAGGCCATGGATCAGGCGCAGCAACTAGTGAAGGGTATACGCGAGGATCCGAAGAAATATCTGGTGATTCGGATGAAGGTGTTCTGAGTACGCAATTTCCTAAGTGGCTTATTGTAATCTTCGAAGGGCATGGCACTCAGGCTCGCTAGTTCGTCCGCTCATTGATCTGCTGACCACGAAACATCTTCCAGAACTCGACAAAACCTTTGAGCCGCACTACCTGGAAGTAGTCGCTGGCGACAAGGAAGAAGATGATTGCCACGGCCCACACCACATGCAACGCATCCGAGCCTAATTGGTCGCTGAAGGGCAACGGCGCAGCCGACAGCACCATGGCCAGAACGATGAGCGCAAGCTTGACGATGCCCATGACCAGATTGATTTCGACCAGTTTGGCCGTCATGGGTTTGCCGAGGCGGAAAGATTGACCGAGGGCGGAAAGCGCGGAACGTCTCTCAAGCAGCATCACCAGTGGGGCAATGGAGAGCGCCCAACTGACCAGCGCCCAGACCGTGAAGAATCCCAGCGAGAGGAAGATGACCCCTATCGAGTAGCCGATCAGGTCGGGCTCGGCGGCGGCGGTGATGGTTGCGGCTGCCACCCAGGCAATGGAGCGGAGCCAACAAAAGCAGGTGAAGAGGAAGAGAGCCAGCCAGGCGGCCTGGAGGACGATCATGACCGCCGGTCGAAATGGCAGCCGCGGCTCCATGCGCTTCAGGAGCAGGCCGCGCCCCAGGCCGGAGACGACCGCCCAGGCCACTGCGGCTGCCGGAAGAAGCCAGCGCAGGAGTGCGTGGATGTGAGGCTGATAGAGCGTCCAGACGTTGCTGAGCTGCACGGAAGCGACCCATGGGTTCTGCGGGTCGAGAGAGCTGAGGCCTGAAGACGCGGGCGGCAGGGCGATGAGAATTTTCATTGCTTCGAGCAAAGCCACGATCACGAAGGGGATTCCGAAAGTCCAACGCCAGAGTATTTCCAGCGCGGTGAGCGACGGGTGCGCGAAGACCCAGCCCATTTGGCCGACGAGTGATTGGGTTCCGCGCAAGGGCGCTGTCATGCTACTTCACTACCAGATTGACGAGCTTGCCGGGAACGACGATGACCTTGACTACAGTTTTTCCAGCAATTCGCGACTGGACCTTTTCGTCGGCGAGAGCAGCGGCCTCGATGGCCTTGGCATCGGCATCGGCGGCGACGCGAACTACGGTGACCAGCTTGCCGTTGATCTGCACGGGAATCTCCAGCTCGTCTTCTTTGGCCAGAGCGGGATCGCTGACGGGCCATGAGGCGCGCAGGACAAAACCCTTTTCGCCGAGTTCCTCCCAGAGTTCGGCGGCAAGGTAGGGAGCAAAGGGCGCGAGCAGCAGGACTAGCGTACGCAGCACCTCGCGGATGACCGGGGCAGGAACCTCGCCCGCCGCCAATTGCGCATCCGAGGATTGGATGTCGTTGACCAGCTCCATGATGGCCGCCACGCAGGTGTTGAAATGCCAGCGGCCCTCGAAGTCCAACGTGATCTTGGCGATGGTTTGATGCAGTTTGCGCAGCAGCTGGGCTCCGCCAGCTCCGCTGATTTGCGTCTTGGATTGACTCTGTGGGGTGGAACGGGCTACGGGCGCGTACTTGGTCGTCAGACGCCAGACACGGGCGAGGAAGCGGCTCACGCCGGCGACGCCGTCCTCCTGCCAATCCAGGTCGCGATCCGGCGGCGCGGCAAAGAGAGCGTACATGCGCGTGGCATCGGCGCCGTAACGGGCCACCATCTCATCGGGCGAAACCACGTTGCCCTTTGACTTGGACATCTTGGCGCCGTCTTTGATGACCATGCCCTGGGTGAAGAGACGGCGGGCCGGCTCATCATTGGTGATGAGACCGAGGTCGCGCATAACCTTGGTCCAGAAGCGCGAGTAGATGAGGTGGAGAATAGCGTGTTCGACGCCGCCGATGTACTGGTCGATGGGGAACCAGTATTGCGCCTTCTGCGGATCGAATGGAGCATTCGCGTTCATCGCGTCGGTGTAGCGATAGAAATACCAACTGGAATCGACGAAGGTGTCCATAGTGTCGGTTTCGCGTTTGGCTGCGCAGCCGCATTTGGGGCAGGCGACATTGACAAACTCCGGCACACGGCTGAGAGGTGAGCCGCCCTGCTGGGTAATCTCAATCTGATCGGGCAGCACCACAGGCAACTGGTCATCGGGAACCGGCACAAGGCCACATTTTTCGCAGTGAATGATGGGGATCGGCGTGCCCCAGAAGCGCTGCCGGCTCACGCCCCAGTCTTTCAGGCGGAAGGTGACTTTCGGTTCACCGAACTTTCCTGCGACGGCAATCTCTTGTAATTTTTCCTGAGCTTCTTCGCAACTCAGGCCGTTGTATTCGCCGGAGTTTACGAGGACGCCCTCTTCAGATAAAAACGGAAGCTCCGCGCCTTCGATTTTTTGGACGGGCTTGATCACCTCGACAATAGGCAGGTTGTACTTGGCGGCGAACTCGAAGTCGCGCTCATCGTGGCCGGGAACGCTCATGATGGCGCCGGTGCCGTAATCGGCCAGGATGTAATTGGCTACCCAGATGGGCACGCGCTGGTTGTTATAGGGGTTGACGGCAAAGCGGCCGGTGGGAACACCGTGCTTTTCGATTGCGCCCAGGTCGCCGGCCTCGCGCGCCCGCTTCTGCTGTTCGAGCAGCTCGTCAACCTGCGCTTTCAGTTTGGGGTCTGTGGCGGTGAAGGCCTCCACCAATTCATGCTGCGGGGCCAGTTGCACGCTGGTGGCGCCGAAGATGGTGTCCACGCGTGTGGTGAAGACGCGGATGCGCGTCTTTTCTGATTTCTGTTCATCGAGGAAAAAATCAACATCCGTTCCTTCGCTGCGTCCGATCCAATTGCGCTGCATGGTGCGGACTTTTTCCGGCCAGCCGTCGAGCGAGTCGAGTCCGTCGAGCAGCTCCTGGGCGTAGGCGGTGATGCGGAAAAACCACTGCACCAGATCGCGCTGGTCCACCTGTGTGGTTTCGTGACGCCAGCAGCAGCCGTCGATAACCTGCTCGTTGGCCAGCACGGTGGCGCACTCCGGGCACCAGTTGACTTTACTTTTCTTGCGGTAGACCAGGCCCTTCTCGTACATGCGCAGGAAGAACCACTGGTTCCAGCGGTAGTACTCCGGCAGGCAAGTGGCGATTTCGCAAGCCCAGTCGTAGCCGAGACCGAGCCGATCCATTTGGATTTTCATCGCGGCGATGTTACTAAGCGTCCACTCGCGCGGAGGGGTGTTGTTCTTGAGCGCGGCATTCTCGGCGGGCAGACCGAAAGCGTCCCAGCCCATGGGATGGAGCACGTTGTAACCGCGCATCCACATGTGGCGAGCCAGCGCGTCGCCGATGGAGTAGTTGCGCACGTGGCCCATGTGCAACTGGCCGCTGGGATAGGGCAGCATCTCCAGCACGTAGTACTTGGGCTTGCCGCATGAGGCAGGCTCGGCCGCGTAGAGCGCGGGCTCCGCGGCCCAGCGCTGCTGCCATTTGGGTTCAATCGTTGCCGGGTCGTAACGTAGTTCGTTCTCTTCCGCCATAACATTTCAAGTGTAAATGGCGGCGGCATTTATTGCGGTGGCTGTGGTGGCGGCACCGGAATGGGAGCCGTGTTTGGATCAGTTCCTTCTTCGCTGGGGCATACAGAGCCGGGCGCTGGCCTGTTGACTATTTCGTATCCCTCTGGAGGTTGGAAGACGGATGCATCCGGCTCGGCAAGGGTAAAGTTCGTGAGTTCCCTGGTCGACTTGCCCGTCTGCGGACTATCGAACACGCTGCGCACAAACAGGCCACTCAGGCCGGGCATGGTTGCTGTCCACGTCTCAGTAATGCTCGTTAGTGGTGCATCGTTTCCGATTGCGCCCGCCGGGGTTGTCGTGGTGACTCGGCGGCCGCGCGCTTCAACTCCATTGATGGTCTGGGTTCCCAGGTCTTCCATGATGGGCTTAGGACGTTCTGGCTGCGTCTGAATATCAGGTAGTCTTACCTGCATATTGGTTAAGCATCCGGTACGCGACACTCCTGGAGCGGGCATTTGTATGACCGTTGCCTTCTGGCCCGGCACGGTCCAACTGCTGTTGGTTCGCGCCACGGGATCCATGACGGTGACGCGGGTAATCGGCGTCTGGTTTCCCGAGAGTGGCACGTCCGTCGTCGCGTTCATCCGGCGGCCCTGCGAATCAAGGGCGACTACCCCGGTCGACTCATGGGTGATGGTGGCTCCGCTGACCAGCGTCTGGACGCGCGTAGTCTTGAACTCCGCCGTGTAAGTCAGGTGCGCGGCGAGCGTTGGCTTGTTCGTCGCGCCGAAAGCTGCTGAGGTTCCCGCATTCTGACCCGTAACCGGCAGAGCCAAACCTACTGCTGCTGCACACAAAATGGCTGCATTTAAGCTCGCGCGCATAACTCACCTTCATGCCAAATTTGGCGACACAAACATTATGACGCCAATCGATGAAAAACGCTCACAGGATTATGAGCTACTTCACCAGGCTGAGCAGCACCTTCACATTGCGCTCCTCGTCGGCGGGCTCTTCGACCGGAGTTTCGGCGATGAAGGCGGAGTGGGCGAAGCGCTTGTCGTTGAGCAGGCGGCGGAAGGGCTCGAGGCCCATCTTGCCCTGGCCGATGTTTTCATGGCGGTCGAGTTTGGAGCCGCGCTCGGCCTTGGCGTCGTTCATGTGCCAGACGCGGACGGCGTCGAGGCCGATGGTTGCGGCAACCTGCTTGATGGTTTGCTCGTAGCCCTCGGCGGTGACCAAATCGTAACCCGCGACATGGGAGTGGCAAGTGTCGAGGCAGACGGCAACGGGGGCGGTTGGCTTGAGGCGGGCAACCAGTTCGGCCACCTGCTCAAAGCTGCCGCCAAGGGAGAACTCGGCTCCGGCAGTGTTTTCGATGAGGATGTGGAATGGAGTTCCTTGCCATGGCAAGCCATCGATGGCTTTGGTGATGGAATCGGCGGCGAGCTTGAGGCCTTCATCGCGAGTCAGGCCTTTCCACGAGCCGGGATGCAGGACGAGGTACTCAGCGCCGAGGGCGAGGGCGCGTTCGATCTCGCCGCGAAAGGCGACGATGCTCTTGGAGCGAATCTCATCGGACTGGCCGCAGATGTTGATGAGGTAGCCGGTGTGGATGACCAGCGGGCCGACGTCGAGCTTGGCGCGCAGCTCTTTCATGCGGGCGCATTGTTTGGGGTCGATCTTCGGTGCGCGCCACATGCGCGGGCTGGCGGAGAAGATTTGCAAGGTGTTGGCGCCAATCTCCCGCGCCCTCTCGATGGCGTTGGATGCGCCGCCGGTTGTGCCGAGATGGATGCCGATGCGCTTGGTCATGGTCCTATCTTATTGGATGACAAGGCGGCGATTGGGGTGCATGGTTTCCCCGGTCCCCAAAAGCGAGGGACCGGGGACACCCGGCTGGAACATCGGGTACCCCCACCCATACTTTGGACGCAAAATCCTTGTTTTCTTGAGGTTACAAGGAGGGTTGCGCTGTAAAATCGTCATAACAAAGGAGTTCCCTGCAAAATCGTCCAGGATAAGGAGTTACGGGACATTTCGGCCTCTGCCGGTCGCTTTCGGCTGGAAGGCGGTGCGAAGAGGACGTACCAGGACGATGTTTGAAGGAAGACTTCTGGGATCATTGTGCAACGAAGAAGTGAATTAATCTGCAAGCACCTGCGGTGCGGCCAAACGCTCGCTATTCGCTCGCATGGGGTTCGTTGTCTCCCCGGTCCCCAACCCCGAGGGACCGGGGGCTCCGGCTTTTGATTATTGATTCATTAGGACATGAGTCACCCAGCTATAGTGGTTGTAAACTACGTACAGAACAGAACAAAGCGATGATGACTAGCAAAATCACGATAATGGCGCTCATAGCCGGTATCGTTCTTGGTACCGCGGCAACAGAGGGCTTTAACGTCTATCGCCAGTCCCATGACAGCCAGATTTTCCAAGAACGAGCGCGCTGCAAGACTGCTGCTGACGCCTATGTGAAAGAGAACACTGACCTCAATGACAATAGCGTGACGGGGATGAGTGTGACAGTGGAGAAGGTGGATTACAGCCCTGGCCGAAATAGCTGTATCGCTGAATTGAACACGACCATCTTCGCTCCCGGGACCGCATACGAAAGCTACAGCGTGCGAGATCTGCTTTCAGGAGAGAATATAGTCTCCAACGCGTGCACTAAAGACTGTGAGTTTCTGAGGCTTAATTTAGTCAACACCGAATTTGATTACATCATGAACAATGCCTCTATACCCATGGATGTCTTAAGGGAGTGGGGTAACACGGAGTCGATCTATAAAGAAACTTTCGGTTCTATTCCCGATGCTCCCGCGTCACAGCACAAATCGGCACCTCAAATTGATCCCGCCACTGGTGAGGATATCCAGGTTCCTACGTCGAAATATCAACCCAAATCGTCACCCCCTTCCAGGCGGTAGAATTGCTCCAGATTCGGCTAACTGGGGTTCGCCCACTTAGGTCAAATTAAGGGTAATCAGGGACATTTAGTTCATATTTTATAAAATATTCCGTCAGGGCTTGAACAACTTCAAGGTCTGCAGACAATCGACGTAAATGCGTGAGATCGTCCGGATCAATCAATGGGTCCGAGAATGCATGTGCAACAGCGCAGCGACATGATACGAACAGATATTTCGCAACATCCGATTCAGCATTTGACAAAGCTAGTATTCGATCTTGCAGGTGTTTCTCCGTTAGCTTGGGTAGCGTCTCTTTAATCCAGGCCATTTGCGCAGGCCCATCCTTGTAAAGGATGTTGATAATCTTAAAAAAACCAAGAAACTGGTATGGAACGCTGTTGACAGACATTGCCTCACGGTAGAGGGCTACGGCAAGTTGTTGCTTTGGGTCGAGGAGAGGATTCCATCGAGTCAGAAAATCACGATTAATGCTTCGTGCGAGACCCATCTTACGAACCGCACAAGGCACCGTACTCCCAGACACACCATAATTGTTTTGAAGGGATTGCTTGTCGGACCAAGATACTATGCTCAGAAAACGGTTCACCGTGGTCATTTCGTCCAGGTTGTCGTTACTGTGCGTTTCGAGATGTATGGAGGCGGAATTTATGCTTGTCTGGGGCATGAGAATAAACCTCGTGGTGCCAAAACTGACCTCGATTTGAGAGTCTGGCCAACCACATTCGCCCGAAACACCAAGATTCATCCACTGTGTCATAGCTCTCCTTCGCGTGGACCCAGATTTGACCAATCAAAAATAACTGGGTGCCTCAAGTCTCGATTTTGAAGCCTACGAATCACGATACCCGAAAAGCAACCGCAGGTCCTTCGACTCCCCCTCACTGCGTTCAGGGTCGCTCAGGATGACAGCTAATTAGAATAAGCCTCTTGGGCAGATCGCTAATCGTCATCGTCCGCAGTGGATTTCTTGTGGTGGACTTTGAGCATGGCGGGGACCGGCTTGTCGCCCATGGCGTCCTTCCACAGAATCACGTTGAGCTTTTCGGCGGGGGCGCGGTCGGCGTGGCTGAAGTCCATCTTCATGCTTTCGCGCGCTCCGGCGGCGTTTTGCGGGTTGGCGGTGTAGATGAGGCCGTTGTCGCGGTTTCCGTAGTCGGCGGTGAAGGCGGGCTGGTCGCCGGGGCCGGTGAAGAGGGTGGAGATCAGCGGGCTGAAGGCGTCGTTGTTGTTCATGGGAGGCAGGCCGAGCAGCGACTCCATGGTGCGAATCATGCTGACGGTGGAGTAAAAGCGACTGTCCACATATGACGCGCCGTTAGGGCCGTGTGGGGAATATTTGCTGATGACCAATGCGATGCTGCGGTGAGCGTCGACGTGGTCGCCGCCGTTCTGCGCATCGTCTTCAAGGATGCAGATGACCGTATCGTCCCAGAAGGGCGAGTGGGAGATGGCTTCCACGACGCGGCCGACGGCCAGATCATTGTCGGCCACAGAGGATTTGGGCGACGGTCCGCCGGGCCGGGTGCCGAGGGTGTGATCGTCGGGCAGGCGCATCAGGATAAAGTTGGGCATGGTGTCTTTACCCTGAGCCTTGTCGGCGATCCAGACCTTCAGGTGGCGCAGAAAAACCTCCACACGCACTTGGTCCGGAATCATCAGGTTGAAATCCGGCTCCTCGACGGCGAAGTGGCCGACCAACTCCTGCTTCGTTGCGGTGTTAGAGGCCAGCAAAGGAATTGCCCAAGGCCAATTGTTCTGGCCGCCGCCCCACTCGGCGGGAAAGCTCTCTCCGGGGGCAACGGCGCTGCGCGGGCAGTGGCTGCCGGGCAGCATCGCTCCCGCTTGCGGGTCCGTAACCTTGGCCGCATCACAAAAGGTGGAGGAGATGTACTCCCCGAAGTGGTAGTAGGTTTTGCCGTGGGTGGCGAGATTGTTCCAAATATAGCCGCTTGCCGGATCGCTGACGTCAGGAATCTTCTGAAGCAGCGGATTGCCGTCGGCCACCATGCCTTCAGAGTCGTAAGTTCTTTGTCCGCCGCGATAGCTCTGCTGCCAGGTTTTTTCCAGGTAATCGGTGCCGATGGCGGCGTTGGACCAGACGTGTCCGCCGCTGGAGATCTCGGCCGAGTCGTAGAAGTTATCGAGCACGCCAAACTGCAGGGCCAGCTTGTGCTGGTTGGGCGTAATCGCCTCGCCGTACATGGCCAGGCTGGGGTCGCCATTGCCCACCGGCTTGCCGTCCTTGCTGAGGTCGCCGAGGAGCTGATCGTAGGTGCGGTTCTCCTTGAGGATGTAGATCACGTGGCGGATGGGGTTCTGCGCGCCGCCGGCAAAGACAATCTTCTCGTCGGCAACCTTCATGCGGTTGGAGTCGAGCACCGTTTCAGTCCACTGGGGCAGATTCTTTTCGATGCCGGCCTCATCCAGGGTGGCCAGAGAACCGTAGAGGAGCGTGGCGATGTAAGTGAAAGGCCTCAGCAGCCGGGCATTTTTCGCAGCTTCCGTGGGAGGCTGGGGCATGTTGTTGGGGCCGGTGCCCTTCCCCTTATCGGTGGCCAGATAGAGCTTGCCGCCTGAGAAGATCATGGAAATGGGCATCCATTCGGTGGGGATAAAGCCGAGTGGCTCGACCATCCCTTTGTGGGCGACAGTCAGGTTCTTCGTGTTGAAAACGGCGACATCGTCGCTGCCCATATTGGCCACGTAGAGACGGCTGCCATTGGCGTTAACAGCCAATGCGACCGGCTCGGCGCCAAAGTAGCTCTGGCGCGGCAGGCGGGTATCGAAGTAGCCCTTCACGGAGAACTGGCCGGCATTGACGTTGACTGCGGCCACGGCATCTCGGTTGGCCAATGCGACGTAGAGGGTTCGCCCGTCTGGCGAGAGCTCGAAGGCGCAAGGGTGTGTGCCGGGGGCCATGGGGCTGGAAGGCTTGAGCAGGGCGAGCTTGCGGCCAACTGTTTTGCTGGTCAGATCGAGTTCGACGATCTCCGACGCGTTCCACAAGGCGACAAAGGCGCGCGTGCCGTCTTTGGAGACAGCCAGGGCGATGGGGTAGGTGGAGGGAACGGCATCACTCTCGGCTAAATCAAAACGCGATTCAATATTGCCGCTGGCGGCATCGAGGAGTAGAACGTCGTCGGAGAGGTTGTCGGCGACCAGAAGTTTTTCCGAAGCCGCAGAACCGAGGACCGCAATCGCCGCCGGGTAGGGAATACCCTTGTCGCTGTCGGTTCCGCTAGGCAGCTTGGTTATTTTGCCGGATGCAAGCTGCTGCAGCGGCAGGGGAATCGTGCGCTCGGGGGTAATTTTTCCCGCAGTGAAGCTGTACACGACGATTCTGTTGCCGGTTGCATCTTTGCCGTAGGTGAGCGGGTCGGTGAGCGAGGCCATGCTGGCGTAGAGATGATTTCCGTCGCGGCTGAAGGCTAGACCGGAGTAGAGCGTCTGCTTGGCACGGACCAGCGTGCGGTCGTCGGGGAAATCGACGATGGCACCTGTTTGCGTGGCGTTTTGCGTGTCGAGTACCGCCAGCGACTGCATGTATTGCGATTCGAAGACGCCAAAGCCTGCGTTCACCGTGACCACGTAGCGTCCATCCGGAGAAACGGCCATCGAAATGGGCAGACTATTCAACCGCTGTGGATGTCCGGGAATCTCTCCGATTAACTGCTTGCTGGTGGGCAGATCGATAGTCTGCGCCGCAAGACTACCAGCCACAAAAACGGTCCCAAAAATTAGGGCCATAAAGGAAATTGCCAACCGCGCTGAGGAGTGCATTACCAAACTTTAACAAATACGGGAGGCTTGCGCTTCACGGCAGTGCAGGAGCGCCCGGAACGCCGGCACATTACCAATGGCCGGGCAGCCGTAATCAGGCGCTTTTTCTGAATTGTCCTTAGAATCTCCTCATGAGCGAACCCCTTGTTTCTCTTACCCGGATTCTTACAGACGTCATCCTGCCCAATTTGAAGAGTGTGCAGGTGAGCCAGTCAGAGCAGATCGCCGCCAATGACCGGCTGGAAAACTCCATTGAGGAACTGCGTTTGCATCTGGAGTCGCAGTTTGCCCACCTGTCGGCGCAGTTGACGGCTTGCCGTGCGGAGCTGGCGGCCGCACACGCTGCGTTCAATGCGGTGCAAACGCAGAACGGCACACTCGGACCAGACCGCACTATGCTGATTCACTAGGCACAACACTTCACTCATTCGTGCGCAGGCGCGGGGAGCGGATTATCGGAAGGCCGTGACGCCTGCAATAATTAACAGTATGCGTACAGTAGTCACAGCGGAGCGGCTTTGGGATGGTACCAGGCTGATCGACCGTCCGATGATGGTGGTTGAAGACGGCCGGATCGCATTCATTTCCTCGCGCGCGACCAAGGATGCGCCCGGCGATGCGCGGGTTCTCAACTTCCCGGGCGCGACGCTGGCCCCCGCGTTCTTTGACGCGCATATTCACGGAGCCAAGGGCCACGACGTCATGGAGGCCTCGATTGAGGCGCTCGGCACCATGGGCAAGTTTCTGGCTGCGCACGGCACGGGGAGCTTTCTGGCCACTACCGTTACCGCGCCGCTGGATGCAACGCTACGGTCGCTCTCCGGGCTGGCAAAGTTACTGGCGCAGCCGCCTGTTGAGGGGCAGGCGTGGCCTATAGGGATTCATCTAGAAGGGCCGTTTCTCTCCCACACAAGGCGCGGCGTGCAGCCGCCCGAGTACCTGCTTGTGCCGGATATCGCCACCTTCGACCGTTTGTTTGACGCTGCTGAAGGGTGCATCCGGCTGATGACGCTGGCGCCCGAATTGCCTGGCGCAGTTGAGCTAGCCGCGTACGCAATCAGCCGCGGAGTACGCATTTCCATGGGCCACTCGGACGCTACCGCTGCCGAGACCCGCGCCGTCATCGCTGCCGGAGCCATCAGCGCGACACATACTTTCAACGCTATGCGCCCTCTGGACCATCGCGAACCGGGGATTCTGGGCACGGTGCTTACGTGCGATGCGCTTTATGCCGAGATGATCTGCGACGGCATCCATACTGCTCCAGAGATGGTGAAGCTGTGGTGGAGGGCCAAAGGACCGGAGCGGGCGATTCTGGTGACCGACGCGATGAGCGCCACTGGCATGCCTGACGGAGAGTACCAGTTGGGCGGATTTGCGGTGCAGGTGGCCAATGGGAGAGCCATGGCTCGCGGCGTGCTGGCCGGAAGCGTGTTGACGCTGGACCGTGCGCTGGCTAATTTTATGGAGTTTACCGGCGCGCCGCTGGAGCAGGCGCTGCGGTTGCTCACTGTGAACCCGGCAGCGATGACGGGACTGGGCGATCAGGCGGGTTCCATCGCGGTGGGAATGCCAGCCAGCCTGGTGGCCGTGGATGAAGCGGGGAAGCTGGTTGGCTCTTTGGTGAACGGAGAGCCGGTTCGCTAACCGGCGATCTCTGCCAACCGCTGCGCTCGCCACAGAGCGCCATCGAGCGGAACAACCGCTTCCCGGCTTACCGGCATCTGGGGTGCGGCGGAATGTAGGCCGGCAAAAAAGGCCTCGCGCACCAGGGGCATATGCTCGATGACGCCGCCGGTCCAGGCCACCGGAACTTCGCCGGCGATGGCGTGCTTGCGGCGCAGCTTGGCGCGTACCAGCAGGACAAACTCGACCAGATCAGCTGCAGCCTGGGCGAGGGTTTCCTTGGCTACTGGATCGCCGGCCATGGCCAGCTCGCTGATCGCCGGCGCCAGCGCGGCAAAGTCGGGTCCGGGCGTGCTGTCGCCTAGGTTGATTAGTTCGCGCATGGTGGGCGTTCCCCAGATTTCGCCGACTTTCTTAAGAACTTGCGTGGGCTGCTCTCGATCATGGGCATGGAGGGCGCGGCGCAGGCTGTTGACGCCGATCCAGTAGCCGGAGCCCTCATCGCCGAGGCGCGAACTCCAGCCGCCGGCACCTTCGCGGGTGCCGTCGGGCGCGCGGCCTACGGTGTTGGAGCCGGTGCCGGCAATCTGCAGGATTCCCGGGCCGCCGCGAAAGGCCGCATCGAGGGCGATGGTTTCGTCGCCGACAACCTCCGTGCGCTCCGCTCCGAAGTCCAGCAGAACCGCAGTGATCCACTCTTTGACGCCGGGCATGGAGGCAGAGGCCACGCCTACCGAGGCAGCGCGAACGCCGTTCACTCCGGCCTTGGCGAAGGCCTCTTTGAGCAGAGCGCGCAGGTTGGCTTCGGCGACTTCGGCGCCTACCCTCAGCCGCTTGATGGAACCGCTCACCGCGTGAGCCAGAACTTGTTCACCTTGCACTATGGAGGCGCGGGTGTGCGTCCCTCCACCATCAACTCCCAGAACCATGTTCATTGTTTGCTTGCTCCTTGATGTAGGCAAACACCAGCTTATCGCAAAGTACCAAGGGCCGGTATTTATGACCAAAACGGCATTCTGTTTTTCAAATTGGACCCATCACAGCATCTCGCGTCGCGATAAGACAATTTTTCATTTCTGCCGGGCGCGCCTGGCCTTATGTTGAGGCATGGCTCTCCATCAGAGGGATCATTCTGCCTGTGGACCACGAGGGTACCAATGACCGAGATTGCAAACGCAGCGCTAGCACAAGCCGGGATGCAACAGACGGGATCGAATAAGGGCCAGAGAACCGGTCTAAGGGTCGAGGACCTGGCCCAATCATTTTTGGACAACCTGTTTTTTGTGCAGGGCCGAAGCGTGGAGCGAGCGACAAGGAATGATCTTTACATGGCGCTGGCGCATACTGTTCGAGACCGGCTGGTGGAGCGGTGGATTCAGACGGTGAAAAACTACCAGGCGCAGGATGTGCGCGTGGTCTGCTATCTGTCGGCGGAGTTTTTGACCGGGCCTCACCTGGCTAACAACCTGATCAACCTAGGCATCTACGGCGAGACCGAGCAGGCGATGATGCAGTTGGGCCTGGACCTGAGCATGCTGATCGAGCAGGAAGAGGAGCCGGGACTGGGCAACGGCGGGCTGGGGCGTCTGGCCGCCTGCTTCATGGATTCGCTGGCCACGCTGGATATTCCGGCGATTGGTTACGGCATTCGCTACGAGTATGGAATTTTTGATCAGCAGATTCGCGATGGCTGGCAGGTGGAGTCGACAGACAAATGGCTGCGGCTGGGCAATCCGTGGGCGCTGGAGCGGCCCGAGGACGCCTTTGAAGTGAAGATGGGTGGGCGCACGGAAAAACATACCGATGCCAAAGGGAAGGTGCACGTCGAGTGGATTCCGCAAAAGCTGGTGCGCGGTGTACCGCACGATACGCCGATTTTGGGTTACCGCACCAACACAGCCAACACCATGCGCCTGTGGGCGGCGCAGGCGGTGGAGAGCTTCGACTTCGAGACCTTCAATCACGGAGATTTTCTGGGCGCGGTGGCCGAGAAGGTGGCGAGCGAGAACATCTCCAAGATTCTTTACCCCAACGATGAAGGAGTGCAAGGCAAACAGTTGCGGCTGGCGCAGCAGTTTTTCTTTGTCTCGTGCAGCTTGCAGCACATCCTGAAGATACAGGACAAGGAGCACCGTCCACTCGCCGAGTTGCATCGCAACTTCGCCATCCAGATGAACGACACGCATCCGGCGATTGCAGTGGCGGAACTGATGCGGCTGCTGATCGACGAACACGAGATAGAGTGGGATGCGGCCTGGCATGTAACCGAGCACTCGCTCTCCTACACCAACCACACGCTGCTGCCGGAGGCGCTGGAGCAGTGGCCGCGGAGCCTGTTTGGCGCGCTGTTGCCGCGGCACCTGGAGATCATCGACGAGATCAATCGGCGGCATCTGGAGAATGTGCGCTTGAAGTTTCCCGGTGACGAGGGGCGCGTGCAGCGGCTGTCGCTGATCAATGAAGAAGGCGAGAAGTTCGTGCGTATGGCGCACCTGGCCGCATTAGGCAGTCATGCCATCAACGGCGTGGCTGCGCTGCATACGGAGTTGCTGAAGACGCATGTGCTCGGTGACTTTTATGCGCTGACGCCGGAGAAGTTCAGCAACAAGACGAACGGAGTGACGCCGCGGCGCTGGATGCGGCTGAGCAATCCGCGGCTGGCGCAACTGTTGACCGCGCGGATCGGCTCGGGTTGGGTGCGGGATCTGGATAAGCTGCGCAAGCTGGAGCCGCTGACCGGCGACAGGGAGTTTTGCGAGGAGTGGCGCGAGATCAAGAGGCACAACAAGCTGCAGCTCGCCGCATACATTCATGACCGGCTGGGAGTTGCGATTGATCCGGATTCAATCTACGACGTGCTGGTGAAGCGGCTGCATGAATACAAGCGGCAGCACCTTCTTATTCTGTATATCCTCACGCTCTACAAGCGCATTCAGCGCGACCCGGATACGGATGTGACGCCACGGACCTTCATCTTCGGCGGCAAGGCTGCGCCCGGCTATTGCATGGCCAAGCTGATCATCAAGCTGATTCACTCGGTGGGCGAGGCCATCAACTCCGATCCGCTGGTGCGGGGACGGTTGAAGGTGATTTTTCTGCCCGATTACAGCGTGAAGCTGGGGCAGAGAGTGTATCCGGCGGCGGACCTGAGCGAGCAGATTTCTCTTGCCGGCAAGGAAGCTTCGGGAACCGGGAACATGAAGTTCGCCATGAACGGCGCGGTGACCATCGGCACGCTGGACGGAGCCAACATCGAGATCCGCGAGGAGGTGGGCGCGGAGAACTTCTTCCTCTTCGGGCTGACCACGCCTGAAGTGGAGAAACGCCGGCAGGAGGGTTACTATCCGCGCGCGCTCTTTGAGGCCAACCCTATGCTGCGGGAGGTGCTGGTTTCGCTCTCTAACGGCGAATTTTCGCGCGGCGACAGGATGCTCTTTGAGCCGCTTGTGAATTCACTGCTGGCCACGGACGACTACATGCTGCTGGCCGATTACCAATCTTACATTGATTGCCAGGACCGGGTAAGCTCGGCTTACAAAGACCAGGAGGCATGGACGCGGATGTCGATCCTGAACGTGGCGCGGATTGGGAAATTCTCTTCTGATCGGGCGATTCGCGATTATTGCGCGGAGATCTGGAAGAGTTGGCCGGTGAAGATTCAGTTGTAGGCGCTGATGGAGCCTCGGCGGTTGTGATATTGTTCCCGCATGGAACGCTGTCGCTGTTTTTTCTCCGCTCTTGTTTTTGTCTTTCCTTTCACTCTCAGCCCATCGCGCAATCTGGCGCAGAGCTTCGCGCTCTGCCACCTATTTCCAGACGAACAACTGGCTTGATGGACCTTGCGGGCTTGTCCTAGGGCCTTTTAACACTACCAGTCCCTAGTTATTGCCCCAGCGACCGGAACCGAGCGTACCGGAGTTGGCGCCGAGGTCTACGCTCTCGACCTTGATACCGTGCTTGAAGGCCCAATCATATGCGGCCCCGGAAAGAGTCACGTTGCCGCAGTTAAGGTAATCGGATGCCATACTATAGTCTCCATATTTATTGAGCGCGCTGATAAGCGGCCATTCGGAATGCGCAACTCCACGTCGAATGAAGAAGTTGTGCGCCCCGGCAACCACCGCGAGGTTGGGCTCACTGAGAGCCCTCAGGAGAACATCGATCGCTCGCTGATCCTTCGTATCGCCCAAACCGATATAGCCCAAGGCTTCCCCAGCGCTCATCCGGACGTTGATGTCAGGGCTTTTCAACAACGCAACCAGCGAATCTACTGCCAGAGGGCCAAACATCACCAGCGCATCGGCGGCCTCCGCCCTGGCATTGTTATCCGGGTCCTTCATGTTCAGCGCGAGTTGCCCGACGGCCCTGGGGTCTGCCATCAGGCCCAGCGAATGCGCCGCCTCAGCACGGACATTGGCAACCCTGTCTTTCAACGCGATCACCAGCGCATCAGTCGCACGCAAGTCCCGGATCTGTCCCAGCGCCCCGACCGCTGCCTCGCGAACCTTCGCGACCAGATCTTTGGTGAGCGGAAGCAGCGGACTCACTCCACGGGCGTCCTTGATGTTGCCCAGTGCCTCGGCTGCCCCAGACCGAACGCGCCAATCTTTATCCTTGAGAGCATCAATCAACGGTTCTACAGCCGGTTTGCCAATGGCCACCAGTTGCTGGCTGATTTCGAATCGCTTCATTTCATCCGGATTGTGCAGCTTGGCAATCAGCTGACTCGCGTCCTCCGTCTGTCCTGGCAAGGCAGCAGTCGCGCTCCCGAGCAGGCAAAGGCAAAGTATCATCAAAATCGGACTACGGCGTCGGAGGCCGGAAGATTCTGTAGGGATCATGAAAACTCCATAGTTGTCTGGGCGCCGCAGCCTCCATTCGCCGCGGTAACCTTTATTCGTAGCTGGCCCAGCGCGGAGCGGGAGACATCCCCGCCGCCTGCAACGATCTGTGCCGCCATGTAATCCGGAATGTCGAGCGTAGCCTGCATAGAGCATGAGAATACCACCAATACGCTCCACTTATGTGATATACGTCTACCCATGACCCACCGCAGCTTTTTTCTCGCCGCTCTTCTTTTCGTCATCGCCGCAACCTTCAGCCCTGCGCAGAGCCCCGCGCCTACGCCGCCAATGGGGTGGAACAGTTGGGACGCTTACGGGTTCACGATCAACGAGGCTGATTTCAAGGCCAATGCCAAGGTGCTGGCCGGGTACAAGGACCTGGGCTGGCAGTATGCGGTGATAGACGAGGGGTGGTACATGGAGAACCCCCTCGGTGCGAACCTGGCGGAGAGAAAGTATCTGCTGGACGCGAACGGGATTCTGCTTCCGGTGGCGAGCCGCTTTCCGTCGGCGGCTGATGGCGCGGGATTCAGGCCGCTGGCCGCGTGGGTGCACAAGCAGGGACTGAAGTTCGGCATCCATATTGTGCGCGGGATTCCCAAGCAGGCGGTGAAGGATAATCTGCCGATTGCAGGGTCGAATTTTCATGCGGCGGATGCGGCCGACACCACGGAGACCTGCCCGTGGGACGACGGCAACTATGGCGTGGCGGATAACGAAGCCGGTCAGGCCTACTACGACTCGATGCTGAAGCTCTATGCGGGCTGGGGCATCGATTTCATCAAAGTCGATTGCATCAGCGACCACCCCTACCGACCCACGGAAATTCGGCAGATTGCGACGGCGATCCGCAAGACGGGCAGGCCGATTGTGCTAAGCCTTTCTCCGGGGCCGACGCAGCTGGAGAACGCGACCGAGGTGGCCGAGTTGGCGCAGATGTGGCGCATCAGCGACGACCACTGGGACGGCTGGACCTTCCCGCACAAGCCGGGCGGAAGCGAGTTTCCATTTGGCGTGCGAGATGCGTTTGACCGCCTGGCGAAGTGGGCGCCGTATGTAAATCCGCATGCAAAGGATAATAACTGGCCGGACGCGGATATGCTCCCGTGGGGCTGGCTGGGGCCGCATCCGGGTTGGGGCGAGGCACGCCAGTCGCGGCTGACGCACGACGAGCAGCAGACCGAGTTCACGCTGTGGGCGATTGCGCGCTCGCCGATGATACTGGGCGCGAATCTGACGAAGTTGGATGAGTTCAGCAAGTCGCTGATTACGAACAAGGACGTGATTGCGGCAAATCAGAACACGATGGGAAGCCAGCCGCTTACAAAGTTGCCTGCTGGATTTGAAAACGTTCGCGTATGGGTGGCGGTTGAGCCGTATACCGGCTGTGCCCCTTTTTACATAGCCTTCTTTAATCTGGATGATAAGCCAGTGACGCTCCGTTTCAAGTGGGATCGCTTCACGTTTTGCAGTTTTTCCAACTCGCCCATGAAAGAAGCGCGCAATCTTTGGGATGGTAAACGGTCAAAGGCTTTCGGCCCTACTGAAATTGAATTGCCGGCTCACGGCAGCACGGTGTACGAGATTCGATAAGCGAGGTTTTTGCTTTGCGGCGACGAAACGTTCTCGGCGGATTGGCAGCGGTTTGGGTTGCATCGGGCCGGTTGGCTCTTGCAGTCTCAACTAAAGGCCAGCGGTTAGCCGAGGCGGCGTTGGCGCAGTTGGGTGTGACCACGAGCTACGATCCGAACTATACGAAGCTGAGTTATCCCGGCGGCGACGTTTCGCGCTCGACTGGCGTCTGCGCCGACGTAGTAATTCGCGCGGCGCGCGATGGGCTGGGACTTGACCTGCAGAAGCTGGTGCATGAGGACATGGTGACCCACTTCAACGCTTACCCGGCGCGCAAGGTGTGGGGATCACGGGAGCCGGACACGAACATCGACCACCGGCGGGTGTTGAACCTGGAGACTTATTGGACGCGGGCCGGAGCGCGGCTGTGGGCTGCTATTGCGCCAACTCCAGGGGACGGATTTCCAAGGCCCATTGAGGTGGGCGACATTCTCACCTGGCTGCTCGACGCGCGGCTGCCGCATGTAGGTATTGTGGTGAGCGTGGGCCGGCAAACGCGGGTAGTGCACAATATCGGCCGCGGCGTGGAAGAAAGCCCACTTGCAGACTTCGCGCCCCATCGCGCAGCAGGGCACTATCGCTGGCCTGTCAGCGGGTAGAGCGCGCGGCTATGGCTTGGCGGCGCCGAGCTCGTCCTTGTAGACCTTTCCGCCCTTCATGACGAATGAGACGTGTTCCAGCACCTCGACGTGCTCCAGCGGGTTGGCGGTGACGGCGATCAGATCGGCGTATTTTCCTGCTGCGAGGGTGCCCACGTCTTGGGCGCGATCGATGAGGTCGGCGGCGCTTGAGGTGGCGGCGTGGATGGCCCCGGCCGGGGTCATGCCGAATTTGACCATGTAGTGGAACTGTTTGGCGTTGTCGCCGTGGGGATAGACGCCGGCGTCGGTGCCAAAGGCGATTTTGACGCCTGCGGCCACAGCTTTCGAGAAGTTCTCGCGTTGCAGGCGGCCAACCATCTTCTCCTTGTCGACATTCTCCTTGGGCAGGCCGAACTCGATGGCCTTGCCGAGGATGTAATCGTCGTTGTAAATGTCAGCGACCAGATACGTTCCGTGGGCCTTCATCATTTCAATGCCCTCGGCGTCGATGAGGCTGCCGTGCTCGATGGAATCGACGCCGGCGCGCACCGCGTCTTTGATTCCCTGTGTGCCGTGCGCGTGCGCGGCGACCTTGCGACCGGCGCGATGGGCCTCATCGACAGCCATTTTCATCTCTTCGTAGGTGAGCTGCTCGGAGCCGGGCTTATCGCCCAGGGAGAGCACACCGCCGGTAGCCATGACCTTAATTACATCCACGCCATACTTGATCTGCTCGCGGACCACATGGCGAACCTGCTCGGGACCGTCGGCAAGGGCGTAGTCACGTTCGGCCGGGTACATCATGTTTTCGACGCCGGGGGCAAAGCTGTTCATGTCGCCGTGGCCGCCGGTGATGGAGATGGCCGGACCGCTTGCCACCACGCGGGGGCCGGGAAATTGGCCTTCGTCAATGGCGCGCCGCAAATCGACCGCGAAAAAGGGCTGAGAACCCACATCGCGGACGCTGGTATAGCCGGCTTGTAGGGTTTTGTTAGCGTTGACCACGCCATTAAAGCCGCCCATGAAGGGAGTTTCCCGCACACCCCAGATGGGGTTGTAGTGGTCGGCGCGGGCCTCCAGATGGGTGTGGCAGTCGATGAGGCCCGGCAGCACCCAGGCTTGAGAGAGATCGACGACCGTAGCCCCGGCAGGAATAGGCACCTGGGCGGCTGGCGCAACTTTGGCGATGCGCTCGCCTTCGATGACCAGCACCATGTTATCGCGCAGGTTGTCACTGGTGGCGTCGAAAAGGTGACCGGCCTTGACGTAGATCGTGGACACGGCGACCGTGGGTGCGGCGGTTTGGGCCAGGGCGATGGGCAGCGCGATGGCCAGCGCTCCGAGAACAAAAAGTGAACGGAAGATCAGGGTAGGCTTATAATTCACAAGGCGCTCCTTCACAACATGCTGACTTTCACATTATAGAAAAAATGCGTCTGCCGCGTGGAGAAAATGCAGGGGGAGGCGCATGGCCGGATTTGCCCATCACCGCCCTCCTGACTTTTATATGAGAAACTAATTGGTCCGGAATAAGGCCGGGAAATGATGGCCTGTTCCAGGAGGATTACTGTATGCCTGTACTTCGTTCATTTTTTATCGCACTCTCTCACAACCGGCCTCTGCGCCGGTTTAGTGAACACTCCAAGCTTGGTGTGCGTGTCAGCTCCCGGTTTATTGCCGGCATGGAGATCGGCGATGCCCTGCGGGTGGCCGAGGAAGTCAACAAACAAGGGATCACCGTCAGCATAGACTCGCTGGGCGAGAGCGTAACTTCGGAGACTGAAGCTCGCGCCGCCGCCGAGATCTACCACAAACTGTTGGACATGATCGCGGAGCGCAAACTGAAGGCCAACATCAGCTTGAAGCTGACGCAGATGGGGCTGAATCTTTCGCCCGCCCTGGCCGAGAGCATTGCCGAGAGCGTGGCCCAACACGCCGCCAAGACGGGCGGCTTTGTCCGCATCGACATGGAGGACTCGTCGCTGACGCAGGTGACGATGGACATTGTGCATCGGCTGAATACCCAACCGAAACTGCACGGGGCGATTGGTATCGTGATCCAGTCCTACCTGTTCCGCTCCCAGAAAGACGTCGAGCAACTAGTGGCTGACGGCACACGCGTGCGGCTGTGCAAGGGCGCCTATGACGAGCCGGCCTCAGTCGCGTTTCCGAGCAAAGCCGATGTAGACGCCAATTTCATTCGTCTCAGCAAGATGCTGCTGGATAGCGGGGTCTTTCATGGCTTTGCGACCCATGACCAGGCGATGATCGACGTGATTAAGAGCTACGCCAAAGAGCGTGGAATCGATCCCAGCCGGTATGAATTCCAAATGCTCTATGGGATTCGGCGCGACTTGCAGCGCAAGCTCGTCGAAGATGGCTACAACGTGCGCGTCTATGTTCCCTTCGGTGATGCGTGGTACCCATACTACATGCGCAGGCTGGCCGAGCGGCCGGCGAACGTGCTGTTCATGATCAAGAGCCTTCTCCATTTCTAGAACGGCTCTAGCTCCCTGGCAGTTTCGGCACAGGCAGGCTCCAATCAGGCTTTAATAGTGATCGGGGCCTTGCCGGCCAGGCGACTGAAAGCCCGAGTCAAACCGATTCTACAGAATCGATCTTCCTGGCGATTTCGGCAGTCAAGGTTTCAACCGTGGCATGGAAGAGCCTGCGCTCCCGCTCGGGCAATTCGTCCAGCAGATCGGGAAACGGCGTGACCTCGCAGCCGGAAAACGCTGCGCAGCCGACGGTGTCTGCCATACGGCAACTCACATTGATCAAATCGGCCATACACCAGGGGCTATCCTTCTGCCGTGGCGCATGATGCTCGGCGACGATGGGTTCAAAGACCGGGGGCATCTTCCAATCCGCGATCAGTTGCCGGCCGGCTTCGCAATGATCCCATCCGAACAGATCCCGCTCAGCCTTGAGAATGCTGGTGGGCGAGCCACTGTGAGCTCCCAACAGCAGGCAGTACTCCCTGGGCCGGACTACAGCCAGCGCCAATCGCCCGATGTCATGCATCACGCCCGAGGTGTAAGCAACGTCCCGGTCCAGGAAGCCCACCGAAGCCAGTTGATCGGCGATCAGGGCACAGGCCAGGTTGTGGCGCCAGACCGCTCGCATACATGGTTGGTTCAGCGATCTGCCCATGTATGCGCGCACGCCGACTGTCAGGCAGAGTCCTTGCAGATTATTGGCGCCCAGCACGGCGATGGCCTGCAAAATACTGCTGGCCGGAAACCGCGGAGCATACAGGAGCGAATTTGCGATAGTAAGAACTTCGCTGGCAAAGGCCGGATCGGACGAAATCAGCCCGCTCAACTCGTGCAGTTGCACGTTTTCGTTGTGGGCCAGTTGCAGTACGCGAAGGGCAACCTGAGGAAAGGGCGGAAGGCGGAGATATGCCCAGGACGGAGTGATTGCCTCTTTCCTTCGTCCGTCAATCTGCAACATCTGAGTCTCCCTTCGTCAGACACTCAACGCGAGCTAACCGGCCATTTTGCCGCTGCAACGCGCAGGGCGCAATCAACCCTTCGCGCACCACAGAGGAGATACCTGATAATTCTCTTTTCGGCGCGTAGAGAAATTCCTTGAGTGTTCCTGTGTTGAATGAGAGAGATCTAATATTTACGCCGGCAATGCGCGGAAAAATATTGCCGAAACAATGCCGGCGCTCTCAGGCGCATGAAGGATGAATTGCTTTTTCAAAACCGTTGGGAGCAGTCTACCTGTACACGGAAAAGTTTATTGCGCCAACCAGGTTTTTCCATCCGCGCTCGCCCAGGTCGAACCGGCATCGTTTTTCAACTCGAACACGCCGGCAGGTGCAGTGTTGCCGCTCAAGCCTGTTTTCGCTCGCACTTCGACGGCGCGCCCTGTCCATTGCCGGGCGACTTGTTCCCAGTGCACACCGAAGTCGTCGCTTAAAAAAAGTGCACCCGACCGATCGATTTCCAGCGTGAGATGCTGGGCGGTTGTCGTGGAAACAATCGCCAGACCGCTGGGCAGCTTGGGCGGATTCGCTTTGCGGGCCGCTGTCAGTCCGGCGAATTGCTGCTGTGTGCCGATGTCGAAGCTGGCGGAAGGCGCGGACTGTGACTGCTGCGCCACGCGCGGACCCGCCGAGCCAGCCGCAGCGGGGTGGCTGGTGTGGGCGGAGTATGCTTCCATCCGCATGCTCTTTTGAGAAACCTGCGAGGTATTCGCGCTGGCCGAGAGCGTGCCGGCCGCCCGCTGCTGTTCCTGCTGCCATGCGGTTACAGCCGGCTCAGGCTGGAATTGTGCTGTGGTCGCCGGCTGTGCGGATGGCATAGAAGGCGGCAAGGCTGCATGATTTTCCTCAGTTGATAGTGCGATTGCGCCCGGCTCAACCGAAATCGTGGCTGAAGAGGCAGACTCTTGTACAAGATTCTCCGACGTCCGGCGTTGCGCTACAAAACCAGCGCTTCCGGCAGTGGATTTCGCCGCGAACGCTGACGACGGTCTGTGCGCTGCTCCAACGCTTGCCCGCTCATGCGGAAGGGGTGGGGGTACGGCCTCATCACGGAGCGGTACGGCCTTGGCCAGTTCCGGCATCTGCGTTGTGCGCCATGGATGAAGGGTGACCGCCAGTGCCAGCACCGCTGCCATTGCCGCGGCAGGAACCCAGGCTATGCGCCAGTTCCAGAACCACGCTCGGGGTTGCACTGTGGACTTAACTGCCGTAGTTTCTGACTCGGCTGCTGCTTGCTGCGTCAGGAAAATTACCTGCCGGCAGCGGCTGCACCCGGCGAGGTGGGCGAGAATCTGCTCGCGCTCCGGCACGGCCAGCGCCTGCTCAGCAAAAGCGTTGAGGCTGTCAGCGTCGGGATGAAGATCGAGTTGGGAAGTTGAATTCATTGCATTCCCCGTAATGGCACAGCCTTCTCTGTGAACGCACCAGGTAAAGAAAATTGCAGTATTTTCTTCAGATTCAAATCCAGATCACGCGGATCTGTGCCCAGAGCCTCCTGGGCGGCAGGCTTGCTCAACCCCAGCGCTTGCAGATTGCGGATGACCTGCTTTCTGAGTTCGCCGGATACCCGGTGCAGTTTGCGGCTCACCGTTGCTTCATGAACGTATAGCAAAGGGGCAATCTCCAGCAGAGTACGCCCATCCAGAAAGTAGGCGGCCAGAAGAAATCGCTCCTCGGCGGCTAGTTGGCGGAGGGCTTCTTCAATAGCTTTGCTCAGAAGCAGCAGTTCGGCGGCAGGTTTCTGCGGTTCTGAAATCGCTGCTGGAGGTTCATAGCCATCTGCTGGATCGTCAAGCGGAAGTTCGCGTCGAGTGCGGCGGTGATGATCCACATGGCGCTGTGCTAGCGTGGTCCGGAGCCAGCCTATCAGCGAACCTTTTCCACGATAGGAGTCCAGCGGGCTGCGTCGTACGCCGTCGCGGGTGGTCAGTCCATAGAGCTCCGCGTAGAGTTGATCGGCCAGGTCGCGGCCCAGCGTTTCGCTGCCCGTAATGGCAATCGCGGCGCGCGTCAGCGGCTGGCGATAGAGGGCTATGAAATGTTCCCATGCACCCTGATGGCCATTTGCGCAGGCTCGCGCCAGCACCAGGTCGGCAAGCCGGAGGCCGCGAAAAAAACTGTCCTGCTGCCGCGGCGAAGCTATCTCTCCCGGCTCCAGACCGTAATTCTGCGCCGCCGCGATACGCTCCAGGATTTCGCTGAGTTGCTCGCGCTCCAGTCCATAGCTGGCCGCGCCGGATTCGTGCCAGAGTTCATCCAGCAACGGACCATGGATCGTCACTGGCTCGGCGTGGATGCCGGCCGTGGCGCTCACCTCGACGGGTTGGGAGGGCATAATCCCCACGTCATCACGATACGCCAGAACGCCCCGCTAAAAAAACTCTGCAAGAAACCTGCCAGTCTGCGTTCCTGATTCAGTAGCCGGATTCCCGGCGGAGGAGAGTCATGAAGAATCTGGGCAGGTTGGGATTGGCGGGCGCGTTGGTGTTGGCGCTCATGGCATTTGTACAACAGAGTGGAGTGCAGGCTGCTGGCGGGCCGCAGGAAACATCAAATGGTTATTACAAGGTACTGGCCCCCATCGAGAGCGGCAATCTGCTCCTATTTCCGGTGGTCCGGGCCAGCGGCAAGACTAGCGGCGCTACGCCGTTTATCACTCTTGACGAGGGCATCAAAAGCGGCCAGGTGGAGGTGACCGAGGCTGGCCGTGCGCAGGGAATGGTGCGGCGGAGAGGACCTGTCGATGGTCCGGCCTTCCACGACGAACGCTACCGCGGCGACGAGGTAAACACGCTGGTGCTGGTGAACAACTCAGACAAGCCCTTGCTGCTGTTAGCCGGCGAGATCGTTACCGGGGGCAAGCAGGACAGGGTAATCGCCAAGGATCGCATTGTTCCGGCTGGCAGCGAGCCCATCGACCTCGGAGTCTTCTGCATCGAGCCGGGACGATGGACCACGAGCTCATCCACCTTTGGCTCGGCAGCTAAGGCGCCCGCGCACAGCTTCATGGTGCAACCCAGCGTGCGGGAGCGAGCCATGGTGGGCAAAGACCAACAGGAAGTGTGGAACTCCGTGCGGGGAAGCATCAGCCAGATGGCTATGGCGTCTGCTCCTTCGGCCGGCGTGGCGATGGAGAGCGGATCGAGCGCTGGGTACGCTCGTTCGATGGGGACCACCAGCTACGCCAGGGCCATGGAAGACAGCTCGGTGAGCGCCAAGGTGGATGAGGCAGCGGCTCCGGTGATGAAGGCGCGGGAGCAGGTGATCGCGCAGCTTCGCAAGGAAGGCGCCATCGGAGTCGTGGTTGCAGTGCGCGGCGAGATCGTGTGGGCCGACCTGTTTGTCGACACTGATCTGCTGAGCCGCTATTGGACCAAGCTGGTGCGCTCTTACGCGGCCGAGAGCCTGACGGAGGGCGGAAGCCACGCCGCACCCACCGTGGCCGATGCGCAGCATTTTCTTGACGCTCCCTCGGGTGGCACGGAAACCAGCGAGGGAGATGTGGGCGTCTACCGCTACCGCGAACTCCACTCCGGCGGCACGGAAACATTTGTGCTGGAATCATTGCTGCCCGGAACCGGCTATGACGTACACATCAGCAAACTGAAGCTGAGAGAAGTGGCATGGCACACACCAAAGTCTCGCCCCATTCCCCACGAGCCTTTTATCCGGCCGGAGATTCCTCCGCCGCATTATGAGCCGCAGATCTATCGCTGATAGCTGGCTTGCATTCTGAAAACCCCAGGTCTCGTTTCCGGGATCTGGGGTTTTATTGTTTTGGAAAAATCCGTCGTTCTTTGCGCCGATGTGGACCTACACCTTTTTCTTTCTATGCGCCAGACGCGGCACTGCGATCAGGGTAATGGCGAAGAGGAAGAAAGCGGCGGCGATGAATTCCAGGTGGCCAAGGCGCAGGTCTTCAAAGAGCAGCTTGGCTGCGACCAGCCCCAGCGCGATGTAGGCCATGCGCGTCAGCTCAACGCGGTGCCAGCGGGAACCGGCAAAAGCGAGCGCAAGGGCCAGGGCACAGAGAATAAGCGTGCGAATGAATGCGACGTAAGGTGCATTGGGAGTCAGGTGCGGCGCGGAGAGTGAAAGAAGGCCCTCTACCAACAGCGCTGCTAATGCAAAGACCGCCAGAGCCGCCGTTGCCAGATGAAGAAGCTGCGGTTTCCAGTTTTCTTGAGGGAAATGCTTGCCGACTGCATAGCAAATAAAAGCGCAGAGCGAGACGATGCAGACGCTCGCGTCCAGCTTCGCGGGCAGGTTTCCGGCCAGCGCGTGGAAGGCATATGCCATCAGCCCCGACGTAATAGTTGCCACCAGTAGAAATACCAGGCCATGAAACCGGAGCGTCAGGCGAGTTGTGAGAACGGTGGCGGCAATCGCGGCCAGGCTCAGGCACACTGACAGCCAGAACGGCGGCAGGCACAACAGGCTTCCGACAATAAAAAGACTCGCAGCCCAGGCTGCGAAGACGTGGAAGTTGCGGCCATCGGCGACGCTCCTCAACAGGAGAAAAGCTATCGCGTAACATGCAGCCGAGAAGAGCAGGCAAACCACACCCATGACAATTGCTCCGCTGCCGGGCGCAAAGCAGAGCACGCTCGATAGGACGAGCAAGAACGCGATCATCGCCTGGCCGGATTCAAATGCAGAGATCTTTTGGCGGAGCAGCAGAGCGCGGAGGACTACGCTAACCGCATAAATGAGGAAGAGGAGGCAGCCGGGCAAGAGCAAAGCAGCCGTGTTGAGCGCAGGGTAATCAATGCGCGTGCTTGCAGGGCTGGAGTAGATAAAAATCAGCGTCCAGATGGCTGCATCCGCGGCCAGGGCCGCCAGGGGCCGCACACTCTGCTGGTAGTTGCGCGCGGCAGCGTACTCGCTGATCAGTGCCATCAAAATCAAAGTGGCGATAAAGGGCAGAAGCTGGTGCGTGGCGACTGACAGGGCAAGCGCCGCCGTTGCCGCTGCAGAATTGGCTACCCAGAAGACGGGCGCCAAATTGTTCTTCCAGGCCAGAGCCGTGGCTACAATCACGAATACGCCCAGGATGGCGGCGGTGGCCGGCGCGGTTAATACCTTGAAACTCAGGGTCAGTTCCCAGAGCATGGGTGCGAGAATCAGGGCCGAAGTACCGGCGTAGATGGTGCTGGGAAACCACTTTTCAGCCGGCACGCGTGACGCGGCCACCAGCCACAGAAGCGCGTAAACAATGGCTACGGCGGCAATTGCCAACTTGGGCAGCGAGCTGGATTCCGCCACGGCACGCAGCAGATAAGCGCCGGCAATGCCCAGCATGGCCTTGCCCAGCACGGAAAATGCGCCCCCGGACTGCGTGAGGGAGAGTCCTTCGCCAGTCTCGGCAACAGACTGAGCGACAGCCTGAACAACCGGCGCCGGCGCGCAAGGCGATGTGGAGGGATTTTCGAGCAGAGCGACGCGGCGCTCCAGTGCCGCCAGGCGCGCCGTGAGATGTTCGAGTGCGTCGGGAAGATTGCCCATGATTTCCACCCGAGGAAAAGGTGTTCTGCCGCGCGCTAGTCTCCGGAGGAATGCGCGTGCGCGCTTTTTTCAGGCCACGGCGGCAGCAACTTTATCAGCACCCACAGAAATAACAGCGGCAGCAAGGTCAGCGCAATCGCCATCAGCAGGCCCTCGCGCGTCACCAGGCTCATCTTATAGGTGGTGTAGCCGAGAAAACTCTTTGAGAACAACTGTCCTCCGATCACCACGTTCCAGCGCATGGCAAAGATGCCGATCATGGCCAGCGATCCGGAGATGACGTAGATTCGCTTGCGCGCGATCTCTGGCAGCTTCACTACTTGCGTCAGGAAGAGAAGAGCCAGCGGTGTGACCGTGCCCAGCAGAATCTGGACTACGATCTGTGAAAAGTAGAGCTGCGTGTGGACCATAAAATCCAGGCTGCGGAAGGATTCGTCGGCCTCGTAGATGCGGTGCACCAAGTCCAGCATCTCCAGGCTGAAGTCGATGATGAAGATATAGAACATGTACATCGCGATAGTGTCCACGCAGCGCATGTCGATCTTTTGCTTGCGCAGTTTGGAAATTGCCATGTAGAGCAGCATGACACCGGCAACTCCCGACACCATGGCCGAGAAGATGAAGACCACCGGCATCAACGGCGAAGACCACCATGGGTTGGCTTTGATGGAGCCGAAGATGAAGCCGACGTATCCGTGCAGCAAAAAGGCGGAGGGAATGCCGATCAAAGTCACAATCCAGCCCACCCGCTCGTCGATGGCCAGCGAGCGCTGGCTGATGTTGGTTGAGCCGAGCGTCATCACCCTGTATACCTGGCGCAGCAGGCCCTTGCTGGACTGCGATAGGTGCACGATCTCGCGCCGGTAGTCCAGCCATATTTCGAAGACCAGCACGGCCATCAGATACCACATGTACACATAGCCGAACATGGCCATGGCCGATGTGCTGTGGGGAGTGAAGTACATCTCAGGCGAGCGAAATGGGTGGCCCAGGTGCAAAACCAGCGGCAGCGGCGCGACAAGCAGAAACGCCAGGGCTGTCAGCAGCGCCAACCGGTAGGTGGGCTTCACCGCCTCTACACGGAAGACGCGCTCCAGCGACGCCAGAATGAATGCGCCCGCCACCAGCCCCGTGATGAATGGGTATAAAACGATCAGCACGCTCCAATAGAGAGTGATTTCGTTGGGATACATGTAGCCTTCAACACCGCTCATAATTCCTCGCCCGTCTGTTTCCTAACTGTCCACTGTTCACTGTTTCACTATTTCACTGTCTTACCGCACCGAACCATCCAGGTCGTTGTAGAAGAGCTTCGCACCGGTGGCCATCTGCGGCTTCAACACCTGCACGGTGTGCGTCTTCAGAAATTCGTGAATCGGGTCTTTTGGATCCTTCAGATCAACCAGTTGGCGCGCCCCGGTGGGGCAGGCCTCGCAGCACGCGGTTGTCAACCCTTTGATAATCCGGTGGTAACAAAGCGTGCACTTGTCGGCAACTTCTTTCGTGGGATGAATGTAGCGGCAGCCATAGGGGCAGGCCTGCACGCAATAAGCGCAGCCCAGGCAGTACTTCTGATCCACCAGCACCACGCCATCTGGGCTGATGAAGGTGGCTCCCACCGGACAGACTTGCGTGCACGGGGAATCCGCGCAGTGGTTGCACAGCTTGGGAACGAAGAAGTACTTCCCGCTCTCATCGGTGGCAACTGGGAATCCTTCCTTGCCGCCATTGGGCGAGATGACCACTGGCGCGATCAGGGGGTTGGTCGTAATGGGCCCGGCTTCGGTCATGGGCCAGTCCGTCCGGTGGTAGCGCTCGACCCAGGTGCGGAAGAATCCATCCGGCACGTCGTTCTCGGTCTGGCAGGCGCGCACGCAGTTGCCGCAGCCGATGCACTTGGGGATGTCGATCAACATGCCCCACCAGTGGTCGGTCATCTTATAGTTGGGTGCGTCTTCCGGAGTTCCGGCCAGCACAGACTCCCAGGCAACCGCTGCCGCCGGCAATAAAATCATCAATTGACGCCGAGAAATATTCATTTGGCACCTCCCGCATCCATGCCTGGATTGTGCGGCTGATGGCAGGTTTTGCACGGAGTGCCTTGGTAGTGGCTTGCCGGATCTATCTGCGGAAAGCCTTTGGGCTTGGCAGCGCTGGCCGTATGGCAGCGGACGCAGAGCACGGCCATATCCGGCAGAACCGGTGTGACCGTTCCGGGGTCGTCCGCGTGGTTGGCCAACGCTCCGTGGCAGGCCTCGCAATTCACATGCGCGTGCTTGCCGATCTTCTTCTTATCCGCCACATCCGAGTGACAGGTCTCGCAGGTTTCATGGCCGGCAAACTTCACCGGCCGTGCCGCAATTTCACCGATGGACGCTCCACGATAGTGCCCATACTGCCCAAAGCTTTTGGGCACAACGTAGTGGCGCACCACCAGAAAGACCAGGAAGGCGAGGACGAATAGCCCCGCGAACCGGAAAAGATGCCCTGCATCCTTGAAAACACTCATCTAACTCTCTCCACAACGCCATTGCCAGGGGATTTAGAAAGTCTGCGCTAATGTGATCTAGAACACTTCTCGTGTTCCTGAAGGTACATGGGCACCTCTCATGGTTGTATGTGAGGAAAATCACACTTCGACGGGACGCGGGGCGTACGCCGGGGTCGTGGATTGCTTAGTTTGGAAGAGAAAACGCGCGGTAGTATCCTAATTTGGCTTTGTGTTTGTGGCGATGTGCCTAGTCGCAAGCAGCTATTTCGGTTTCGGATGCACCACCAAAAGAATAGTATTCTCGTCAAGATTTTCAGAGATTGACGGTGGGCCATTAACCGCAAGTGGCACTTTGCCAAAAGCACTAACAAGCGCCTGGGCTGCACCGCGTGTACTTGGCGAAGCATTAGCGGAAATATGCACGCTAACTCCGCTCCCCGGCAAATTAGAACGAGTATTTGGAAGAGCCGCAGGGGGGGTCCAGCCCGCGTCTTTCAGGACGACAATTAATGACTTGGCTAAGCCGTCCCTTTCTTCAGCGATCGGTGAGATGCCAGTCGAAATCCCATTCCATGAGCCGATCATTACGCTAGGTTGGATGTCAACTTTTTGGCCAGCAAATGGCTTTAGAGAGGCAATAAGCTCACGTCGCGTCTCTCCACTAAGCAATTTTTCTCTGGGGCCTATAGTGAGAATCTCTTTTTGTAGAGACAAGGCCTTCAGTTCCAGATTGAGATTGTCTTGCCTCAATTCCTCAACTTTCTTTTGCTGGCAGGCAAGTTCCGATTTGGCCTCCGTAAGATCTGCGTCGAATTGCCTCAATTTCTCGTCTTTGTGACTGTTGATGATATTCCCAGTGATTAATGCCCCTGTGCCGAAAGCAAATGTGAGGAAGGCTAAGAGCGTCGCACCCCAATCGAATAACGATTTCCACGATTCTATCGGCATTAAAGAGTTCCTCGATTGCCATGATTTCTGGGGTTGTATGTTCGTGAGACCAGTTGCTTTCCTCGACATCCTGTCATTGGTCTGCGCCGCAATTCGCGCGGTATTAGGGTACCGAGAAATAATGTCACACAAAAATAAACTTAACAAGAGATTAGCGGATAAACACCTCGGCCAGAGGCAACAACCAAACTGTATCCGAGTGGATACGCTGCACCATAAGTGCCACAATCGGAGGATAATCCTGTGGATTTCAAATTAGGACACTACCAAACGCACAAGCCCCGTGCGGGGGCTCAAAGCGATACGATAAGCTTGGAGCGCGTAATGCCAAGAGTTCTCGACGGAGTTGCGATTGCCGCGGCCATCCAGCAGGAGGTGGCCGAGGAGGTCCGCGCCCTGGCTGCACGGGGGATACAGCCCGGCCTAGCGGCGGTGCTGGTGGGCAACGTGGCCGCGTCGGAGATCTATGTCCGCAGCAAGGTGCAAACCTGCGCTTCTCTTGGCATTTTCAGCGATCTGATCACGCTGCCTGCTTCCGTTACCACCGAAGAGCTGCTCAAACTGGTGGCTGGCTTGAACGCGCGCGACGAAATCGACGGCATCCTCATTCAGTTGCCGTTGCCTTCGCATGTGGACACCAAGGCTTTGCTCGACTCCGTCTCCCCGGCCAAGGACGTGGACGGCTTGCACCCGGCGAATGCTGGCCGTTTGCTGGCGGGGCGTTCGGCGCTTGTACCCTGCACCCCGGCGGGGATTATTGAAATTCTGAAGCGCAGCGGGATTCCGATTAGTGGCCAGCACGCCGTCGTGGTGGGACGCAGCGACATTGTAGGTAAGCCTGTGGCCTTGCTGCTGCTGCACCAGAACGCAACAGTATCGATTTGCCACTCGAAGACCCGCGATCTGGGCGCCATCACCCGCCAGGCCGACATTCTGGTTGCTGCAATCGGACGCGCGGGCTTCATCACTCCGGAGATGGTCAAGCCGGGCGCAACCGTCATTGACGTAGGTATGAATCGCATTACCGACCACGCGGAATTTGCCCGCTTCTTTGCCGGAGACGCCAAGCGCGAGGCTGCTTTCGCCAAGCGCGGCTCGATCCTGGTGGGCGATGTGCATCCCAAGACCTTCGAAGTGGCGGGAGCCTACACGCCCGTACCAGGCGGTGTGGGTCCGCTTACGATTGCCATGCTGATGGCCAACACCGTGCGCGCCGCCAAGATGCGCAGGGGGGTGTAACCGGTGCTGCGCGTTGGCCTTACCGGAGGTTTGGGGAGCGGCAAGAGTACCGTCGCGGCCGCTCTGCGCACGTTGGGCGCTGAGGTCATCGAAGCAGATGAACTGGGCCGAGCGCTGATGGAGCCGGGGCAGCCGGTTTTTTCCTCGATTGTGGAACACTTTGGCACGGAGGTCGTAGGTCCTGACGGCTGGCTGAACCGTGCGCGGCTGGCCGAGATGGCCTTCAAGCGTGGGCGGGTAAACGAGCTGAATGCGATAGTGCATCCGGCGGTGATTGCCGCCCAGCAGCGTTGGATGGAACAGGTTTTTGCTCGCAGCCAGGCTGCTGTGGCCGTCGTTGAGTCGGCGCTGATCTTTGAGGTCGAGCGCGATGCTCGCTCCCGCGGCGAAAGCGAGACGGTGCTAGCCGACTGGCGGCGGCGCCTGGACCGCATCGTCGTGGTTACAGCGCCCGATGAGCTGAAGATCGCCCGCTATGTTGCCCGCGTTTGCCCGGCGGGGGCTGACCACGCAGCCGGGGTCCCCAGCGACAGGTCTTCGTCGCTGGGGTGGGGAGCCGGGGTCCCCAGCGACAGGTCTTCGTCGCTGGGGTGGGAAGCCGCCGAAGCTGATGCTCAGCTTCGCCTGGCGCGCCAGATTCCCGACGCGGTCAAAGCCTCACGCGCCGACTATGTCATTGATAATTCAGGAGATATGGAAAGTCTCCTCGCCCAGGTAGAGAAATTGTGGCAGCGCCTCCAGACGGAAAGCAACAAGTTTGCCGCAAATGAGTCTTTAAAATAGAGATAACTGATGATTTTAGAGGATCACAAGCTTATGAAATTGCGCCCCGTTCTTCTGGTTGTTTTGCTGGTGGGTGGATTCTGGTTTCTCACCACGCATCTTCCCGCCAATCTTGCTCGATACTCTCCGAGCAATTTCGCGCTGTTCCACCCAGGCGGTTCCGCGCTTCAGCTCACCGAGGCCCAGGCAGCGCCCGCCTACGATGCCGAGGAGCAGAACAACATCGCCATCTACAAGCGGGTGCTGCCCTCAGTGGTCAACATCACCTCCACGACGCTGGTCTTCAACTTCTTTTATGGAACGGTGCCGCAGCAGGGCCAGGGCTCGGGCTTCATTCTCGACAAGGCTGGCCACGTGCTCACCAACTTCCATGTCGTCGCGGGCGCAAATCGCGGCATTAAAGTGCAGTTGAGCAACAAGCGCAGCTATGACGCCAAGGTGGTAGGCACCGACCGCACGCACGATCTGGCCCTGCTGCAGATCACTGCACCTGACCTACAGCCTGTCACGCTGGCCGATTCCGGCGGACTGGCCGTGGGACAGAAGGTCTACGCCATCGGCAATCCCTTCGGCCTCAGCGGCACCATGACGCGAGGCATCATCAGTTCCATCCGGTCAATTCGCAATGGCGATGGCGCGCCCATCGAGGACGCCATCCAGACAGACGCGGCCATCAACCCCGGCAACTCCGGCGGTCCGCTGCTCAACTCCCGAGGCGAGGTCATCGGCATCAACACTTTGATCGCCTCCAACGGCGCCGAACAAAGCTCCGGCATCGGCTTTGCCATTCCCATCAACACGGCCAAGGCGGTGCTGGCCGACCTCACCCGCTACGGGCGCGTCAAGCGGCCTTCGCTGGGCATCGTGTCTTATGAGATTGGTCCCGACCTGGCCGAGCAGATGGGCCTGGCCGTTGACTCTGGAATTCTGATCGAGCAGGTCCTCCCCGGCGGCGCGGCCGAGAAGGCCGGCCTGCGTGGCGGCAATGAGCAGGCCTACGTTGGCAATACTCCCATCATGCTGGGCGGCGACCTGATCGTAGCCATCGACGGACAGCGGGTCTCGAATCCCCAGGAGATCAACGCCGTCATGGAAAAACATCAGGCAGGCGACACCGTCAGCGTCACCTTCTATCGCGGCCAAAAGCAGATGACCTACAAATTGATCGCGGGGGAAGCGCGGGAGTCGAACAACTAGCAGCATGTGGCCAAACCAGTGAATCATTCATACGCATAGGGTCATCTACATTCATGACGCATCTTACGGCTGGTTAGCCCCTACATATCAGAGAACCAGAGGGCCAGATGTAGATTGAATTCTTCAATCGCATCGGATTCACCATCTAAACGTGGAAATGCAATCTGCTCTCGCTTGCCCAATGCAGGAGGGTCCAATGGATTTGAAAGAGGTCATTATGAAGCACAGAGTAGTAATCTTGAGTGCAACCGCGGTCTTGGCGATCGTCAGTGTAACTGGCTGCTTTAGCCAAAAATCGAGCAATTCATCGGCGCACGCAACCAACACCACCTGGACCAGCACCCGCAATGCAGTGATACAAGACCCTGCCTATGGAATGGCGGCATATACCCTTGCGGTACCCACAGGGTGGAAATATGCGGGTATGATCTTGCGCCCCGGAGGATGCCATCCGCCACCAACCCCTGCCGCGGGTCTCTCCTACATAGAGCAAAGCCCGGATGGGTTGACGGCATTTGTTCAGTTGCCGGGTGTTTCGTGGACCTGGACGAGCAACGGATCAAACGTGATGGGCCCCAAATGCCCTTCGAACATCAACATTGATACCGCCGCTGGCCTTCTGCTGAATATTGCCGTCCCCAATCTCCACCCCCATGCAATCTCGGTGGTGATTAAGCCGCTGCCACAAGCAAACCAGGATGCGATCAAAACCAAGAATCAACAGCTCGGGGCGCAATCCCGTTCCTTCGGACGTCAATTTCAGGATGCGGCCAGGGTAGTGGTTGAGTATGAGCTCAATGGTGTCGTGGAAGAGGAATCGATGCTGACAGTGATCGATTGCACCGAATCGCGCTCCATACCGATGCCGGGAGGTCCTGGGCGGCCGCAAATTCCAGGCTTTACAAAGCGCAATTGCAGTTCACGCGGCACATACATTACACGCGCACCAAAGGGCCATTTAGATGAAGCGATGAAAACACGGGTATTTCCGCAAATCAATTCGCAGTGGGACAACCGCGTCATTCACGATATGAATGCCGCCGGCCAGCAATATATAGCCGCCAGCAATGCGCAATTCAAGGCCAATCAGCAGTACTTTGCCGAACAGAATCGGCAAATGCTCAACCGTGGCAAACAATTCCAGGCCAACCTACAGGACAGCACCAACAGGGCCATGCAAAACGATCGCAATAATCAGGCTGCGATCGACCATGCGGCGCATCAGACGGCGTTGTATTCGCTGGACCGGCAGACCTTTATCAATCCGAGTACCGGGCAGAAGATTGAGGCCAGCAACCAGTACAACCACCAGTGGATGTCATCCGATGGCGGCACTCTCATCCAGACGCAGGATCATTCGTTTGATCCGAATGGTTCGGTCTACCCCGTAAGCCAGAGCTGGACGGAACTGGTTCCAACAAATTGAGCGCGTGGAGAAGCGCGGGAGTCGAACAACTAACAGTAAGTGGCTAAAGCGGCGAATCATTCTCAAGCCTAAGGCCATCTACGGATAAGATGCCAGCATAGCGGGTATCAAGGAGGGCCTTCATGAATTGGATGCGACTCGTTGCGATCATTGTCGGCGCGGGAATAATCTCGTCCCTCACGGACTGGTTCTTCGCTGGCGACTGGATTCATCGGCGCTTCACTTATCCAGAAATCTGGCGTAAGGGCGCCGAAGGCAGAGCGATTGCCCTGACCAGTCCGCTGCCGTTTCTTACCTGTGGTGTTTTTGCCTTAGTCGCCGCTTGTCTGGGTATTCACTCTGTATCGGGAGCGGTCAAATTGGCTGTAGCGATATGGATGATCGGCCCGCTGCCATTGATCCTCACTAATGCCGCTTTCATCAAGATGCACCTGGTGTTTGTGGTCTCTTATGCGACCGGATGGCTCGTCAAACTATTGATTGTGGCGCTGGCGGTAGGCTGGTTCATTCGTTGATCCCGGCGGTTCGATACCAGCCACGACTGGGGAAGTATTGCGGTAAAGAAGAGAGTAATGGTCGGGACGGGCAGATTTGAACTGCCGACCCCTCGCACCCCAAGCGAGTGCTCTACCAGGCTGAGCCACGTCCCGACACAATCGAGCCGGCTCGTTGAGAGCCGGCTTTTGGGGTCGTACTTAGTTTACACGAGGGCGGGCCTGCGCGCTTGCGCCCTATCGAAATCTTCACAGGAAATCGCACGGTGTCATCCAGAAAAGCCAGACAACCGCTCAGCCGCAACTGACCAATGACAACTGATCACTGATTACTGCCTTCACTGCGATGGGGGAACAAACTCCTTGGGAAACCCGACTCCCTCGCCAAAGAAGAACTGCTCCATCTGCTCGACCAGGAACTGCTGTGCCTGCGGGGTCCAGGGCTGCAGGCGGTATTCGTTCAGCAGCATCTTTTGCCGATCGACCCACTCGCCCCAGGCCGCCTTGGAAACGTTCTTGTAAATCTTCTGGCCGAACTCGGAGTCAAAGGGCGGCTCATCCAGGCCCTCCATCTCTTTCTTGTTGCGAACGCAAAATACCATATGTGCCATCAGTCTGCTCCTTGCCCTATTGTATGAGATCGGTGCATCCGGCTGCCGATTGGCCTTCTTTAGCGGTTACTTGAGCAATTCTGACCTGCCAGATGCTCTTGGGGCGGCTCATAATCTCATTGGCGCTCTGTCGGCTTCCCCAACCACCTACCCGGCCGGCCAGCATCGCCCCAAAGGAGCCATCATGTCCGATTCGAATCCGTCTGGCCTCTCTGACAACGCAGCCGCCGGCATAGCTTACATCACCCTTATTCCGGCAATCATCTTTCTGATCATCGCGCCCTTCAAGAACAGCTCCTATGTCCGCTTCCATGCCTGGCAGTCGATCTTCTTCTTCGTTGCCTGGGCGGTGATCGACATTCTCGTCGGACTTGTGCAGAATCTTGTTCCTTCCACCGTCTTTCTGACCTTGACGGTCTTGCAATTGGTGGGCCTGGCCATTTTTGTCGTCTGGATAATCATCTTTGTCGGCGCCTTTGGCGGCAAGCGCATCAAGCTGCCCATTCTTGGCGATCTTGCCGAAAAGCAAGCCAACAGATAGCAGATTTCCCTCCCCGCTGAGCGCGCGAACGGTTTCCGCATGAGGCCGTTCGTGCATTTGCGCCTTCCGGCTGGATATTTCCTGGCTCCAGACAACAAGTCGCAAGTAATCAGTGGGCCCTCTGTCATTCTCCTCGACCCTATGCAATGGATCGGCGCCTACGTCCACGGCTGGCCTTTGCGCCCGCGCCGGATTATCCTGTGCGGTATGTGCTGCCGATTCATGCGCCAATCCTCACTTCAGGAACTCGCCGGTTGGTTCGACGTAGAGCTGGCGGGGATCCCCTTCTTTGCATCCAGCTACAACATCGCTCCGCAGAGCGTTCAACCCGTGGTGCGGCTCAATCCAGCTACTGGTAGCCGGGAGTTTGCCTTGCAACGCTGGGGGCTGGTGCCCTTCTGGGCCAAGGACGCTAAGCTGCGCTACTCCACATTCAACTCCCGCGCCGAGGAAGCTACCCAAAAGCCAGCCTTCCGCGAGGCATTGAAGAAGCGCCGCTGCCTGGTGCCCGCCGACGCCTTTTACGAGTGGCAGCAGGTTGACGCGAAAACAAAGCAGCCCTACGCCATCGCGCTCAAGAGCGGAGAACCCTGTGCCTTTGCCGGGCTCTGGGAGAGTTGGCAGCCCGTTGAAGGACCGCCGCTGGAAACCTTCACCATCCTCACCACCAGCCCCAATGAAATGATGAAGCCCATCCACAACCGCATGCCGGTGATTCTGGAGCCGGGAGACTATGCTCGCTGGCTTGCGCCCGGCGACCCGGCAAAGCCGCCCGTGGACCTGCTTCGCCCCTTCCCGGCAGAAAAAATGCACGCCTGGCCGGTTAGCAGCCGCGTGGGAAATGTCCGCAATAACGATGCTGAATTGATCGACAGAATCCAACCTTCTTCGCAGTAGGTATCGGCGCCTCGTTATAGACCTCCACGGGCAGTAGAGATTCTGCTTGACAACCGTCCGTGCGGGCGGTTTTCCTAAATTCGTCTCAAGCCCGCGCCCACTACACGAGAGCCTTCCGGATTTCCCTGAGTTTGCTCAGTCCGGTTGGGGCGTGAAACATCGACTTTCACAAACCGGGTTGAACCCCAGAGGAGCTAATATGCCTGAAAACACTCCGCAAAATGGTCTTACCGACAGCGCAGCTTGTGGCCTCGCCTACGTCACCTTCATTCCGGCGATCATCTTCCTGGTGACCGCGCCATACAATCAGAAGTCTCTTATTCGTTTCCACTGCTGGCAGTCGATTTTCCTCGCGGTTGCCTGGTTTGGGGTATGGGTTGTTCTCATGTTCATCGGGTTCATTCCATTCCTCAATCTGATCAACATTATCTTGTTTCCACTGATTGGTTTAGGGTTCCTCATCCTGTGGATCTTATGCCTGGTTAAAGCCTTCAATGGAGAGCGCTTCAAGCTGCCGTTGATTGGCGATCTAGCCGAGAAGCAGGCAGGCGCATAAATCATCCGGCCAGTTCTGTTGCCTGAGGACTAGCATCGTCCGCGCCGTTGGAGTCAACCTGCTTCAACGGCGCTTCCCCTTCTTGCCGAACTTCTTCCTGTTTCTGGTGGCCGGAAAAGCTGCGTCCCTGTGCTTGCTCTTCTTCGGCCTAGGCGGAGACTTGGAAGCTTTCTTGCCGGTCAGCAGTAAACCTTCTTCAACAATCGAGAACTGCAGCTTGCGTTCCTGCGCAAGAATGCGGTCCAGAATCACCTGCACGCGATCGCCGGCGCGGAAGCGGCGTCCCGAGCGCTCGCCGATGATCTCGTGCGTGTTCTCGCGCCATGTGTAGCGGTCATCACGCAGTGAATCTATGGGCACCAGCCCCTCGACGAAGAGATCGGTTAGCTCGACAAAGAGCCCGTATTTGGCCGGGTTCAGCACCAGCGCGGCAAACTCCTCGCCCACGCGGTCCTGCATGAAGCGAACCTTCTTCCACTCCACAAGCTCACGCTCGGCCTCGGCGGCGCGACGCTCGGTCAGGCTGGTTTCTTCGGCAATCTGCGCCAGCTCGGCCTCTGGGATAGGCGGGGTGATGCCGGATGACGCATGAATACTGGGTGCCCCAGGTCTCGATTTTGAGACCTGGGAAACTGCGAACCCATGCCCGATTCCTTCATTCGGATGTCTCCACGGCGAGCTATGCCGCCCCTCCGCCACCACTCCCTCGCCGCTCACGCCCTCACTGAGCAACGCCTTCACAATGCGATGAACTATCAGATCGGGATAGCGGCGGATCGGCGAGGTAAAGTGCGTGTACGTAGGCGCGGCCAGCGCAAAGTGGCCCTCGTTGATCTCCGAATAGCGCGCCTGCTTAAGCGAGCGCAGCATTAAATAACTGAGTATCCGCTCCTCCGGCTTGCCCTCGATGCGTGCGGCCAGCTTCTGATACATGCGCGGCGTCACCGGAATATCCTCCGCGATCTCATGGGTTCGGACGCTGCGTCCGGAACGGAGCGAGTCGCGACGATCACTTTTCATTTGTATGCGCTTGACCGGCAGAGCGCCCAACCCCAGCGTGTAGCCGAAGCTGGCCGCCAGTTCCTCAAATTGGACCACACGGCGAGGCTCGGGCTTCTCATGAATGCGATAGAGCGAAGGCACTCCCATGTCTTCCAGCCAGGTGGCGACGCACTCGTTGGCCGCCAGCATAAACTCCTCAATCAGACGGTTGGCCCAGGTGCGCTCGGATTTGGTGACGCCGCTCATCTGACCTAGCTCGTCGAACTCAATCACCGGCTCGGGCAGGTCGAAGTCGATGCTGCCCCGCTGCTCGCGCCGCTTGTTCATCAGGACTGCCAGCTTGTGCATCAACTCGAAATTAGGAACTAAAGCCGCGTAACGCGCCCTCGTATCCGTATCGCCTTCGAGAATCGCGTGAACCTCCGTATAGGTCATCCGCGCGGCGGAGAGGATCACTCCCTCAACGATCTCGTAGCACACGACGCGCCCGCCGGAGTCCAGTTGCATCAGGCAACTCAGGACGAGGCGGTCTTCGCCGGGGCGCAGGCTGCAAATGCCTGTGGAAAGCTCTTGCGGCAGCATGGGAATCGGGCGGTCGGGGAAGTAGACGCTGGTCCCACGGAGACGCGCCTCCAGGTCCAGATCCGTCCCGGCGCGCACGTACTCGGCCACATCGGCGATGTGGACTTGCAGCTCGTAACCGCCATCACCTCGCTCAGTCACCAGCACGGCATCGTCAAAGTCCCGCGCCGTCTCTCCGTCGATGGTGACAATGGAAAGCAAGCGAAAATCTCGACGACACGAAACCTCAGAGAGGTCAAGGTGTGCCACGGCGCGCGCCTCAGCCAGCACATTATCCGGGAAGACCCGCGGCAACTGGTGCTTCCGAATCACCATCTCCACATCGACGCCAAAATCGTCCGGCGAGCCCAGAACTTCGACCACACGGCCCACAGGCGGCCTCGTCGGCGTGGGCCAACTGGTGATCTCCACATCCACCACCAGGCCTTCCAGGTTTTCGTAAACCGTGGCCGGCGCAGTCTCGTCGCCCAGCACACGGTGGGGTGTGGCGGACTCGCGGGCCTCAGGCAGCTCAGCTCCGGCAGGAATCAGAATGGACTGCGTCATCCGCTCGTCGAAGGGTACGACGCTGTGTCCCATCGCCCGGTCCGTCCGCGCGTAGTGGAAGACGCCGACCACGGTGGGGTTGCGCCGTTCCAGCACGCGCACAATGCGGCCCATACGTCGGCCATCGGCCTTAGGAGGCTCCACTTCCACCAGCACCTGGTCGCCCTGCATGGCGCTGTTGATCTCGTTGGGAGGAATGAAGATATCTTCTTCCACGCCATGGACGGAAGCCTGGCGCGGGTTGGGCCTGACGAAGCCGTAGCCGTCGCGGTGCAGGTCAAGCCGCCCGGCGACCAGATTGTCTCGCCCGCCGAGTGGTTTGGGGATACTCCAGTGTTCCTTATCCAGCTTAGCCAGAGTGCCCCGCGCCGTCAGCCGGGCCAGTTGCTCCAGCAGCAGCCGCCGCTCCCGACCGCCGCCGAGTCTCAGTTCGCGCACTAGTTGCTTGTATCCGGCCTTGCCGCGGGCAGAGCGAGCAATCCGCTCCACCAGCTCCCTATCGGTCATAGCTCAAGAGTACAGCGCATTGTCTAAAATAATCTCAAAGCAACACCCCCGGCTGGCCGCGAAGGGATAACATTATAGCTGTAGCCGCGCGTGGGTTGCCCCAGGCGATACGTCTTGGCAGTCCACAGATTCACTCAAAATTTTTGGGGCCTGCGGCATTGGCCCTGCTTGAAAATGCCCCGTCCCCCAGGACAGAAAAGGATTCATTGTGAGCGCTATGTGGAAACCCAGCCAATCCGGACCGACAACCCCCAGCTTTACCCCTGAACCCTCGCGCCCCGCAGCGCCCGCTTCATCCGCTGAATACCCCAATCGAACTGCAGCCGCGACCAGCGACCAGGCTACCATCGGTAAAGCCCTGTTTATCAAGGGAGAGATCACCGGTACTGAGTCGTTGTTTATTGACGGCAAAGTCGAGGGCACCATCGCCCTTCCAGGTAATCGCGTCACCGTCGGCCGCAACGGCCAGGTGGCCTCCAACATCACCGCGCGCGAAATCGTAATAATGGGCAAGGTGCGCGGCAATGTCACCGCCACTGACCGGGTCGATATCCGCGCGGAAGGTGCACTGACAGGTGACGTGACCGCGGCGCGCATCAGCATCGAAGATGGCGCCTACTTCAAAGGCGGCATCGACATCAAGAAATCCGAAGCCAAGACGGCAGCCGATAGCAAGTCGTCATCCGAATCCAAGTCATTTGGCGCTGCTTCGGCCTCAGCTTCGTCGGATCCGTCCAAGTCGGTCCTGTCGTAGCCGCATTGCAGGCTCAGCTTCAGCACAAGCGCTCCTGCCGACACAGGGGCGATTGTTCCTACAGGCGGAGTGTGCTTTGCCGTACCCTCCAGGCGCCAAACGGTAGGTCTTGAGGATAATAAATCGAAAATGAAGTGGAAATGAACTGAAGATATTGTTTTGTAAATCACATAATTTTAAATAGATAGCAGAAAATGAACCAAAAATGCAAGGGAATCGCCCTACCCCAGCCCCAGCCGCTTCTTCGCCACACTGGGCAAAGCCGATCCCGTCTCTTCCAGCACCCATTTTGCGGCCATCACCCACAGCGCTGTTCCCGCCAGTAGCACCGCTAGGTTGATCCACTGGACCTGGCCCGGCATCGCCTTGTGCGCCAAGCCTCTCAGCCACCAGAACAGAAGCCCAACCCCCAGGCCGCTCACTACTGCGGCAAATAGACATCGGCCCATCTCCGCGTAGTCCAGGCTGGCCAGCGAGACCATGCGCCGTTGATGCAGCAGCACGGCGAGGACAGCGGTCTGCAGGGCAATGCCAAGATCGGAGGCCAGCGCCAGACCTGCGGCGCCATGCCAGTGATAGCCGAAACCATAGAGCGGGAAGGCGACAAGCGTGATAATCGAGCTGGCCAGCATCGGCAGCCACGTGATTCCAGCCGCGTAGAAGGAGCGAGCGTAAATCGCCTGTGCCGACCACAAGAAAAGCGAGAGTGCATAGAGGGCAAAGAAGAGGGCGGTTTGGCGCACGTCCTCGGGAGTGAAGCGTCCTCCGCCGAAGAGCAGGCCGACGATAGGCTGTGCCAGCGCAATCATGGCGGAGGCGGCCAGCAGACCCAGGGCGACAACGCGGGAGACGGAATCCGCGACGCCAGTGGCAAACTCGAAGCGCTTACCCTGCGCCCAGAGCTGTGCAAAGAAGGGCAGCGAGGCGGCTCCCGCGGCCAGCGCGAGCATGGACATGGGCGCGGAGAAGAGCTGTTTGGCGTTGGCCAGGCGCGTGATATCGCCGCTGCCATGCGAGGCGAAGTAGCCCGCAAAGTAGGGATCAAGAAAGGGCAGCGCAAAGCCGAACATGAGCGGCAGTGTCATGTATAGCCACTGCCGCAGGCCGGGATGGCGAAGGTCAATGCCCCAGCGGTAGCGCACGCCGGCACGGGCTGCTCCCCAGGCGTTCAGAACAAACGAACCCAAAAAGAAACCTGTGGTTGCTCCGATGGCCAGCGACTGAATTCCCAGCCGGCGGTGCAGCAGCACGCCGGCCGCGATGATGCTGAGGTTGTAAAGGATGGGCGTCATCGCCTGATAGAGAAATTGCTTGCGCACCAGCAGCGTGGCTCCCAACACGCTGCCGGCAAAGAGGCATATCTGCCCAGGGAGAAGAATCCTCGTCATATGCGCGCACAGCGCCACCTGCTCGCTGCTGAAGCCTGGATTCGTGGTGCGAATATAAGGAGCGGCGAGGAACATCAGAATGATAGTTGCCGCGGTCAGCACCAGCACGCCGGCGTTGAGCACGATGAAGAGCACACGCTCTCCTTCGCTCTCTTCACCGCGCTCGCGATAGCGATTCAGAAGGGTGATAAAGGTGATCGAAACAGCACCGCCAACCAGAAAGTTGTTCATCAGGTCGGGCAGGCGGAAGGCAGCCATGTAGGCATCGGTCTGTGAACCCGCGCCAAAGAGCCATGCAATGAATTTGCCACGGCAGAGGCCGATGACGCTGGACAGAAGGGACGAAGACGCCAGCAGGATGCTCGCCGTGAAGACGGTGTGCGCGTGCGAAGGGCGCAGCAAACCCAGGCCGCGCGTCCATCTGGACGGCGGCGGCACAGGAGGTTGGGTTGAAAGCCGTTCTGCCACTGGAGTAGATTCTACCGGGATTGCCGGCAAAGATAGTAAAGACGATACAGTAGGCCCGGCGCAATCCGCATCCTCTCCGGTATTCTGTCGGTTGGAGGCATTGCATGAAGCGCATTTTCGGATGGGGAGCTTTGCTTTGGGTAGCTTTTGGGATGGGCTCGTTTGCCCAGACGATTCATGGCCGCGAAGGTATCACCTTGCCGCCACCACCCGCCGTCGAGGCCATCCCGGTGGTGGACGATTACTTCGGAACAAAGGTCGTTGACAATTACCGCTGGCTGGAAGATGCCAAAAGCCCCCAGACCCGTGCCTTTATCGACGCCCAGAATGCCTACACGGCGCACTACCTGAAACAGGCGAGCATACGGCCCCAGCTGGTGGAGGGCCTGAAAGCGCTGGAAGAGGTCTCCCGCTGGTCCGTGCCCATTGAACGCGGCGGCAACTACTTTTTTCTAAAGCGGTTGGTAGGCGAGCAGCAGTCCTCTATCTACGTTCGCCGCGGCTGGACGGGGAAGGACGAAAAGCTGGTTGACCCCGCCGTTCTGAGCCACGACCCCAACACCTCCGTGAGCCTGGCAGACGTCTCCCGCGACGGTACGCTACTGGCCTATCAGGTGCGCCAGGGCGGTGCGGACCAGACCTCCGTCCACCTGTTGAATGTGAAGACCGGCAAGACGCTTGAGGATGAGCTGCCCAGCGCCCGCTATGACAGAGTGCGCTTTGCCCCCGATGGAGACGGCTTTTACTATGCGCGCAACGACAAGTCCGGAACGCTACTCTATCTGCATATTCTGGGCAAGCCTCAAGACAGCGATACGCTGCTCTTCGGGCGCGAGTTTCACGGCGAGAAGCTGGGGCCCGACGACCTGTTCAGCGGCAATATAACCGATGACGGCCGCTATCTTGTCGTTCAGATCAACCGCGGCGTCCCCGCTCGGCGCGTCGATATAGTCATCCGCGACCTGAGCAGGCAAGACGCCCCGTTCGAGATTCTGGTGTGGGGTCTGGACTCCCGCTTCTCGGCTATCTACGCGAAGGGTTCATGGTTTGTGAGAACCGACTACCAGGCGCCCAACGGACGCATCCTCAAGGCCGAGCCCGGCACCCTGCCCGGCGAATGGAAGACCATCATCGCCGAAGGCCCAGACCCCATCCAAAATTTCTCTATCGTGGGCGGCAAGCTCTACGTCATGCGACTCAAGGATGTGAAATCGGAAACCGGCCTCTACACGCTGGAAGGAAAGCCTGCCGGCAAGATCGACTATCACGGTATCGGTTCAGCCTCCCATTTGGAAGGCAAAGCGAGTGATCGCTACGGTTTCTACAGTTACCAGTCGTTCATTCAACCGCCAACAATCTACCGGCTGGATACAGTCACCGGCAAGCGCGAGGTCTTTGCCGAGCAGAAAATTCCCTTCGACTCCAGCCAATATGAGATAAAGCAGGTCTTCTTCAAGTCAAAAGACGGCACACAGATTCCCATGTTCATCGCCGGAAAGAAAGGCTTGAAGCAGGACGGAACGGAGCGCTTGTTGATGACCGGCTACGGCGGCTTTAACTTGAGCGAAATGCCCGACTGGAACCCGGCCTATGCGTGGTGGATGGAGCAGGGCGGCTGGTTTGCCTTGCCCAACCTGCGCGGCGGCGGCGAGTACGGCGAGAGCTGGCACCAGCAGGCCATGTTCGAAAAGAAACAGAATGTCTTCGACGACTGGTTCGCCGCCGCCGAGTACCTGATCGACAACAAATACACCTCAGCGGCGCGCTTCGCCCTTCGAGGCCGGTCTAACGGTGGCCTACTGATGGGCGCCTCCATTACCCAACGTCCGGATCTGTTTTCGGCGATCTGGTGCGGATATCCGCTGCTGGATATGTTGCGATACCAGAAATTTCTTGTGGGTTCCTACTGGAAGACGGAATATGGCTCGGCGGAGAACGAAAAACAATTTGGCTATCTGCTCAAGTACTCGCCCTACCAGAATGTTAAAGCCGGCACGCCTTACCCCGCAGTGATGTTCTTTACCGGAGACAACGACACCCGCGTTGACCCGCTCCATGCGCGCAAGATGACGGCCTTGCTGCAGACAGCCTCATCCAGCGAACGGCCCATTCTTCTCCATTACAGCCTTTCCGGCGGCCACTCCGCCGGCGTTGGCGTTGCGCAGCAGATTCAGGACGATGCCGACGAACTCACTTTCCTTTGGACGGAAACGGAACAGCCTGCTGCCCTTAAGTAGTACATGTTATTGGGTCCGGTACTCACCAACCCGGCTCTGAGGTAATCTCGCGCCCTTGGTAATCCGTTCCGATAAGGAAGATGCGGCGCTTGTGCGACAGGCTTGACAAGGACCGTTCAATACTGCAGCCGCGACTCGATTAAGGAAATAAAACCGGCAGCCGTTAGTTGTTTGTGCTGCAAGTTGGCGCACAGAGGGTAGCTGTCACCAGCGGAAGTCGGGCCAGCGCGGAGACTACGGGGCCAGGAGTAAGGATGCCACAGGTAGATATAGAAATGGAGGTAGTGGATAGTCAGCATGAGGATGCGCGGCTGGCTGCACTGCGAGCAACCGGGATACTCGACACTCCGCCCGAACCTGGATATGATGCCATCACCCGCCTGGCTGCCGAGTACTTCCACGTTGATTCGGTCAGACTCGGCTTTGCCGATGAGAGCCGCATCTGGATAAAGTCCAGCTGGGGTCTGCCGGTTCGCGAGCTGCCGCGAAAGGACTCCATCTTCGACATGGTGCTTGCGGCAGACGGCCCGGTCGTCGTACCCGACATCTCTTGTCATCCATGCTACGCAAGACTGTCGACACGGCTCAGACGTTACCAAGAGGCTTCTTTTGCCAGTGTTCCAGTGCGCTCTTTGGACGGAAAGATTATTGGAGCCTTGACCGTCTTCAGCAAGATGCCGAGCCGGGAGATGCAGCCGGAAGCGATTCGCACGCTGGAAAGCCTGGCCGACATGGTCTCTAGCCAGTTGGAATTGCGCAGGCTGCGCAATTCCCTCAGCGGGTGCGGGCGAGGGTTGCGGCGTGCCCGCGCCGCGGAGACCGCAAAAAAAAGCTGGCCCAACAGAGCAGACTTGCGTCAGGCCCTGGAGCAAAAACAATTCGTGCTCTATTACCAGCCGGAGATTGACCTCACCTCGCGCAGGATCGTCGGTCTTGAAGCACTCATCCGCTGGAACCACCCCGAACGTGGATTAATTCCGCCCATGGACTTCATTCCGCTGGCCGAAGAAAGCGGGCTGATTCTGCCCATCGGCGACTGGGGGCTCGCCGAGACCTGCAACCAGATTCAAAAATGGTGTCAGGAGGACCCACTCAACGTTTCTCTGCGAGTCGGCGTCAATCTCTCCGCCCGCCAGTTCTCGCGTGAAGGCCTGGCCGACCACGTCGAAGCTCTTCTCGTCGAATCCGGCATCTCCAGCCGCCAACTCGGCCTGGAGATGACTGAGTCCAGCTTGATTCCCAATATTCGCATCGCCCTGGTAGTTCTCGGCAGCCTGCGCAGGCTGGGCGTTTCCCTGCTGGTGGACGACTTTGGCACCGGCTACAGCTCCCTCAGCTATCTGCATTCGTTTCCCTTCGACGTACTCAAGATCGATCGCTCTTTCATCAGCCGCATGACCGAGGGTGAACAGCCGTTGCAGATCGTGCGCACCATCGTTGAATTGGCCCGCGTGATGGGCATGAACGTGGTGGCCGAGGGGATTGAAACCCTCGAGCAATATCGCCTGTTGCGCGAGATGGGCTGCCGTTATGGTCAGGGCTATCTCTTCGCCAAGCCAATGAATGTCGAAAATGTCACCCAACTGTTGAGGCTCCCCGGCCGCATACTCCCCGAACCCAAAGCCGCCAAAGTAGCTTGCGCCTGACCCTTCCAGATCTCCGCGCTACTTCAAGAGGTATTACGCATACACGGCGAGTCTCTGCGTGTTTCATTTCAGAACAGTCAGCCTGATCGTCCTCTTCTGGGATCGACCCAGTCACCGCATGGGAAATTCCTCACTCTTGTCGCCCTGCTTCGCGATATGCTCCATCCAATGCAACCACCAACCGCAACCCGGGCCCACGACGATTCGGGGTCCCCAACGAGCGATTTTTGCTCGCAGGGGTGGGGGGACAGCTCTTCGTCGCCAGGGTTGGAATCTGCATCCTCCCCCACCTCTCCCAGCTTTGCGGGCCTGATGGCGGCGCTTGCCGAGCCAGCGCACCCCCCCGAGGCGTCCACGTGGAACAATGACGATCTGGCTGACGACGTGGCAATTCTCAGTTACGAGAACGCACTGAAGGCCCACGCGCGCTACCGCCCTTCCCAAGCCTCCCAAGTCTCAGACCGGTCGCTGACTCAGCCTGCCGATCCAGAACCATTCTGTTATGAGGAAGCCTCTTCGAATGCCTCGGCCTATGCGCCGTATCCTGAGGCTCTACCCATCCCAGGCCGGGAGCCAGTGCCAACGACGGACCAGGTATCCAGCTTCCTTCGTACTTCCCCTCTCGATCGGAATCTGAAGGACGCCAGCATCACCATCCGCATGAGCAAGGCGGAGTGCGCGCAACTCCACCGCCGCGCCGCCGAGGCTGGCCTCTCCGTCTCAGCCTATCTGCGCTCCTGCACCTTTGAAGCCGAGTCTCTTCGGGCGATGGTCAAGGACACCATGGCCCAGTTGCGCTCCGTCACCTCTCAGATAAAGCCCGCAGACGCCGCGCCGTCCCGCTTTCGCTCTCTGGTCCGCTGGCTGGCGCGCCTCTTCACTCCCTGGCGCAGCAGCCAACGCACACCCCGCGCCTGAGCGCACTCTCGCCGCAACTAGTACCGTGACCAGTAAGAGATGTATTTGTGGCGGGAGGTAGCGCCGGTCTCCAAGCCGGCTGTCCTGGCGGCATCCACGCCGTCAGTTAGCGTCCCGAGTGTGGAACGTTTCTTACCGGTCACGGACCTGGGTTAATTTTGCTGAGCGAAAAGATGAAATAGCTAGCACCCCTCCGCGCTGATCATCCTCTTATTTAGTTATCCGGCCCAGAAGTTTTGAAACGCTGTGCCCCATCCATTCCGCGCTTTTTGCGGAATGGGTGGGAGGGAGTGTTGCATTTCTTTGGGGCCGGATCAGTAGTTATCCGGCACGTCTGCAATAATCATTGCGTGCCAGCAAGCTTCATCTTCGGCGCTAGAGGTTTCCCCTGTGCGTAAATCTGCCTCTCTTATTTCCGCGGCCCTCATCCTCTTACTCATTCTCTTTCTGCCGAATGCCGCGCGCGCGCAACGCGGCCAGTCCGCCGCCAGCCAGCCTCAATCCACCATTTGGCGATTCGACCACCTCAATTCCATCGGCGGCCATCCCACAACCGTCCTAGGGCATCCCCATCTCATCGACTCGCCCTACGGCAAGGCTGTCGAATTCAACGGCATCGACGATGCGCTCTTCGTCGGCGCGCATCCACTCGCCGGAGTATCCGCCTTCACTTGGGAGGTCATCTTCCGCCCCGATGCCGGCGGCGCCGAGGCCCAGCGCTTCTTCCACCTTCAGGAGGTCGATCCAACCACCGGCCACGATACTCCCAACCGCATGCTCTTTGAGATCCGCATCGTCAACGGCCAATGGTGCCTTGACAGCTTCGCCACCACCAACGGCCAGGCCCGCACCCTTCTCAATTGCAAACTGCTGCATCCCCTCGGCAAGTGGTATCGCGTCACCGCCGTCTACGACGGAAAAACCTTCAGTAACTATGTCGATAACGAGCTTGAAGGCTCCGGCGAACTCCAGCTCGCCCCGCAAGGTCCGGGCCGCTCCTCCTTCGGCACGCGCATCAACAAGACCTTCTACTTCAAAGGCGCAGTTTTCTCAGCGCGCATGACTCCCCGCGCCCTCCCTCCAGATCAATTCCTTGCGATGCCGCCTTTAGTCCCAAAGTAATGAATACGTGGGAACTCCTTGCGATCAGCCCCGAAGACCGTTCCAAAATCCGCCGCAACGTCGAAGCTCTCATCCAGCATCTCAACGAACTCGACCTCATCGTCGATAAGGGTCCGCGCGCTAAGTCACGTCCGTTATCGCGCAGAATATATTCAAGCTCGCCACGGGAGCGTCATGCGTGAGAACATCGAAGTCGATGCCTACACCGCCGCCCGCAGATTATCGTGAGATTCGCAGAATTGCCATTACTGCCATCTTTTCCGATGACGTATTGTTTGAGTGCGTTGTTCTGAAGGGCGGAAATGCACTCTCACTTGTGTTGGGCATGAGTAACCGGACGTCTCTTGATCTCGATTTTTCGATAGAAAATGACTTCGAAGATTTGGAAGACATTCGTAATCGTGTTCAGAACGCACTTGAAAATCGGTTTCTCGCAGTGGGTTTTGTCGTGTTCGATTTCAAGTTTGATACCAAGCCCAGCATCGTTCCCGAAGGACAAAGTCCTCGCTGGGGTGGTTATATGGCGGCCTTCAAAGTGATGGAAAAGCAGAAATATGAAAAGCTTGAAGGTGATTTGGCTGCTCGTCGCCGCGATTCCCTCGTCATTGGGCCGGGACAACAACGTGTATTCACCATTGACCTCAGCAAATACGAGTACGTTACTGGCAAACTGGAAGTGGAACTCGATGATTACGCCATATATGTCTACAGCCCAACCATGATTGCGGTCGAGAAGCTTCGCGCTATCTGTCAGCAAATGCCGGAATACACATTACAACGGTGTCCCTCAGCACGGGCACGCGACTTTTACGATATTCATCTCATTGTTTCCTTGATAAGTATGAAATTGAACTCTCCAGAAACTATGGATTTAATCAGGCATATATTTGCAGCGAAGGAAGTTCCGCTGAAACTCTTGGGAAAGATCAAAAATCAGAAGGAGTTCCATCGACCGGACTGGGACAGCGTCAAGATCTCCTCCAATAACAACGAACTCGCGGAGTTTGACTATTATTTCGATTTTGTCGTGGAACAAGTGAACTCAATGAAGACTCTTTGGGAAGAATAGCCGCCACTCCGAGTCATATTCCTTATCCTTGAGACTGTACGCTAGATAGAAATCGTAATCGAGGCCAATGCTTCTTAGTCTGTTGTATTGGCTCTTTGCGTAGCCTGCTTTCTGCATATAGAAACCGATCGCTTGATGGTAGGGATAAACGTAGTCCTGCTTTTTGAGCGTTGCGACTAAAGTGCCCACAGAGACACGATCCTTGGCTCTGCTATATGCCTCCAGAACCTGAAATACTCCCCCCGCATAAGATGGACGGACGGCAATATCGATGAGGGTACGTTCGAGCCCGGTCACCCTCAGTTTCGTCCCGGAATATTCCATATCGATCACTTCCAGCTGGCCGGTATTTTTTCCCCAAAGCAGTAATGCCTCAGAATCGCCAAATTTGAAGATGAACTGAGATTCGCGTTGCTTCCCCGCGAAGGCTCGATTGATGCCTTCCTGGGTGAGACGGCCGGAGCCGGGCTTTGGACTCTGTTCGCTGTTGACATAAATTCGCGATGGGATTTGATCTGTAAGGCCGTGCAGAAACATCGCAGTTCCGTGGCACAAGTAAGCTTCACGCTTCATAGAGAGTGCTATTTCATATGCAGATGCCTCTTTCCACACGTAGCGCGAAATGCCTGGAACGTTCGGATGATTCAATGGCTCCAGATACTCGAGATGGAGATCCGTCTTATTCCGAAGGAAGTCAAGGAATTTCGCTGTCGTAGTGTTCCCGGTCAGTCGCCAGAACGCCCGGTTCTGCTCCAGAATCTGCGAAATTTCGCTGGGCCAGAAGACTCGCTTGCCAGCCTCTCCGAAGACTTTGACAATATCATGCTTGGCGATTTGTAGACGATTTTGGCCGGCCATGTTGGGGTGGAGAGTATAGGTATATATACGAATACTCTTCCTCTTCCTTTCGTAATCTGCTCTCCAGAGATTGTATCACAAGGTATATATACCCAGTGATACGTCTACACTTTAGGCTTCTCGAATAGGCAACCTATTTATTCACTATAGTTTAACTAGCTATTTACTTCTAAAGTATCAGCTTTGTACTAGGTATATATACCTAGTACAAATAGATCATTTTTCTGTTCATCCAGCAGCTAACGCTCTTTGATGCTGAAAATAAAGGGGTTATTGATGCGCTTTCCCAACGCTACAGCGATGGGTTCGTTCATGAATCTTCACTCAAATAATTAAGGTATGGATTACCAGGGTAGGAAGACAGAAGAAGGGAGATTGCGGGGAGCCAGGCCCGGATTCTCGGACATGGGAGTCCTTGCAGATAATTACCTTCCGTTGACGCACAATCAAAGCATGATCACGGGCCATGCTCTCGGTTGTTACTGACCACTGATCGCTGACAACTGACCACTGAAGGGTACCCCCCTACCCCCCCTATTTACTGTGAAACTGTGAAACTGTGGACTTTCTCTCACCCATAATTACGCATAAATTCTCTGAACCCTACGCATAATTACGCATATATACCCTAAAAACACTATCCATAACTACGCATAAGCCCGCGCATTTACAATAAAAATGTGCAGCCAGAAAAGTCATCGCCCATCATTTTTACCGAAAATCTGACCAAGGTTTACCAGGCGGGCCGAATCAAGGTCACCGCCGTGCGCCGGGTTTCGCTCTCCGTCGAACCGGGCGAGTTTGTCGCCATTGTCGGCCCCTCAGGTTCTGGTAAGTCTACTCTTTTCTATCTGTTGGGAGGCCTGACGCAGGCTACCGAAGGCCGCGTGGTGATTGACGGCGTGGACTTTGCCTCGCTCTCGGACGCCGAACGGACGCGGCTGCGCAAGCACCGCATCGGCTTTGTTTTCCAGAAGTTCAACCTGCTGCCGACGCTTTCTGCCATGGGCAATATCGAGATCGCCCACGCGGTGAGCGGCCGCTCCGTAGGCGGAAAGAAGACTCCGTTGGACCGGGATTACCTCAATCATTTGAGTGATTTGCTCGCGATTCAGGGACGGCTCGACCACCGTCCAAGCGAGCTGAGCGGCGGCGAGCAGCAGCGCGTAGCCATCGCCCGTGCGCTGATTACGCGCCCTGCCATAGTGCTGGCCGACGAACCCACCGGAAACCTGGACACCAAGAGTTCGGACGCAGTGCTGCATATGTTGCTGCGGTCGAACCGGGAGCTGAGCCAAACCACTCTAATGATTACGCATAATCCCGAAGCAGCCGCGATTGCCAGCCGAATCCTGTACATGCGCGACGGGGAGCTGGTGCGCGAGGAGAAGGGCACACGGCCCGGTTTTGGCTTGCCGACAACAGGTGCGGCGCCGGCCACTGTTTGACCTGATTTCGCAGCCCCGGTATACTCAATCTTGCAACCTGCGGGAGTAGCTCAGTGGTAGAGCATCGCCTTGCCAAGGCGAGGGTCGCGAGTTCAAATCTCGTCTCCCGCTCCATTCCGCCCTCCGGCTCTGGCCGGGTAGGCTACGGCGGCATGGGAATTCATTTAAGCAGCCTTGCCAGGGCGCGGTACCCAAGTGGTAAGGGAGAGGTCTGCAAAACCTTTATGCGCCGGTTCGATCCCGGCCCGCGCCTCCAACTTTTCCCAGTAAATACTTAAATAACAATAAGTTAGACTCCATTCGCCTTTCGTTCTCATACGTCTTTAATAGGCCGAAAATGGGCAGATTTGAGCTCAAAGGCGTACAAAAGGCGGACAAAAATACGGACATTACAGTTTGCATCTTTAGGTAGTATGCCGGAACTTGCCGGATGCTGAGCCCAGCTTAGTTGGGCTTGCCCGACAATTTCTGCTGTGATTTTTCCTCTGCCTGCTTGAGAATCAGGTCGTACCGATCCATGGCAGGCTTCTTATGCCCTGCGGTGGGGTGGACGTATTTCTGGACAAGGCAGATGGGGTTTTGTACAAGGATGGCAGCAAGAGTCGCCAAGTCAATACCGGCCTGGGCAGATTCGATCGAATTGCTTGAAGTAAGCCGCTGGTGTTTGCAGCGGACTCGGTGATCTACCTATGGGATTTCAATAGGCTCCAGATGGCTTTTGAGGGTATTGCAAGTGCGAGTCGTGCAGAATCGGAGATGCGCCGCTCTTCGTTTGCTACGACGGTCCAGAAACGCCGGTTGAGAAATAGAAGGGATATAGCATAGATCACAATCTGTTGTTGCCTCCTTCGGCCTATAATAACTCTCCTATCCCATATCAAAGGAAAAGTGTTCATGAGAATCTGCTCCATAGCTTGTCTCATCTTCATGCTTCTGATCGTAGGCTGTGGAGGCGGCGGTACTGCCACTACTCCCCCCTCTGAAACGCAGCTTGCCGCGCCGGTGATCTCGCCCGTCAGCGGCGCTGTTCCCTCCGGGCAGTTGGTGACCATCAGCGGACCCAGCGGTGCGTCCATCAACTACTGCATCACCGCCGCAACCTGCACGCCCACCACGCCGTACACCGGCGCAATCACCGTAACCAGCGCGGAGACTATTCAGGCCATAGCCGTTGAAACAGGCTACGTCAGCAGCACCGTCGCCTCCGCCAGCTTCACACTCGAAACGCAACTTGCCGCGCCCACTTTCTTGCCCGTAAGCGGTGCAGTCCCCTCCGGCCAGTTGGTCACCATCAGCGGACCCAGCGGCGCATCCATCAACTACTGCATCACCGCCACAACCTGCACGCCATCAACGCCGTACACCGGCGCAATCACCGTGACCAGCGCGGAGACTATTCAGGCCAGCGCCGTTGAAACCGGCTACGTCAGCAGCACCGTCGCCTCGGCCAGTTACACTCTGCAAACGCAGCTTGCCGCGCCCACTTTCTTGCCCGTAAGCGGTGCAGTCCCCTCCGGCCAGTTGGTCACCATCAGCGGACCTAGTGGCGCGTCCATCAACTACTGCATCACCGTCACAACCTGCACGCCCACCACGCCGTACACCGGCGCAATCACGGTGACCAGCGCAGAAACCATCGAGGCCATAGCCGTTGAAACAGGCTACGTCAGCAGCACCGTCGCCTCGGCAACTTACACCATTACAGGACAACCGCAGGTAACGTTTTCCGGCAGCAGCATCATTTTCCCAACCACCGGCGCCACCAAAACCAGCCTGCCATCCGTCATTGAGATGAAAAACACCGGCAACGCCACGCTGACAGGCATCAGCATATCGCTCACCGGCGCCAACACAGCCCAATTCAGCCTCTCAACCCCAAGCACCACCTGCGGCGCCACGCTTGCCGTCAACGCAGCCTGCTACATCTACGCCACGTTCACGCCCGCCGACGCCTTCCTTTACAGCGCATCCATCTCCGTCTCTGACAACGCCACAAGCTCGCCCCAGAGCGTTAGCCTCAGCGGCTCAGGTACAAACGCCGCCATTACGTACGCAATGTACTCATTCCCTCAGCCTGACGCCTCCATTACGCCGCTCTACACGCTGCTGAACAGCGCGCAAAACACCATTGACATGACCATGTACGAACTCCGCGACACGGTTTTCTCCGCAGATCTGGTCGCGGCCTGCAATCGCGGCGTAACCGTGCGCGTCATCCTCATGGCCGGCGGCGAAAAATCCAACAACACTACGGCTTTCAACCAACTGAACGCCGTCACCCACTGCAGCGCCGTCTGGGCCAACACCTCCTTTGCCAACACCCACCAGAAAACCTTCACCATCGATGGAACTCAGACCGCAATCCTGTCGCTGAATCTGGTAACGGCTGATTACCCCGATACGCGCGACTTCGCCATGGTGGAAAATGACCCTACCGACATCGCCGCTATCGAAGCCACTTTCAACCAGGACTATGCCGCCGGCACCACCGCCGCTGGAGTCAGTGGCGCCAGCGACTTCAGCTATTCACCCGGCGCGGGCGACGACCTTATCTGGAGCCCCACAACCGCTGATTCTGATATGGTCTCCATCATCAACGGCGCGCAATCGACGCTGCTGATTGAGAATGAGGAGTTGAGTTCAACCGCGTCAGACGTCGTCAACGCCATTGTCAGCGCATGCCAGACCCGCGGCGTTCAAGTGCATTTCGTCAGTAATATTGATTCCAGTTACACCGCGCAGTTCAATCAGCTGACAGCCGCCGGGTGTAAGGTCTATCTCTACGTCGGCACCGGAACTCTCTTCTACGTCCACGCCAAGTCAGTGGTCGCAGACTACGGCCTGGGCACGCAAAACGCATACATGGGGTCAATCAACTATTCCGGCGCTTCCATGAAGCAGAACCGCGAACTGGGCATGTACGTCAGCGATCCGGTCAGCGTTCAGTTGCTCTACAACACCATAGCCAGCGATTATATGGGACTCGGCCAAACTTACTGAGCATGGAGGCGTAAGAGGCTATTCCTTTTTACGCCTCAGCCGCAAAGGCTTGGTGGAGAAATCCCGTCTTACTGGTAAATCTCCAACATTTAAACACAGATGAATGGAATCAGGGACGGAGCATCAACTTCGTTGCAGATCAGTTGCAAGATAGGCAACACTTGCGTACGTTGACGATCGTCGATGTCATCACACCAGAGGAAGTGGCCATTGCAGTTGGGCAGAGTCTAAAGGTTGACGATGTAGTAGGAACGCTGAACTCGCTCAAGAACGAGCAGGGAATGCCGGCACTGCTGTTCTTCGTCAATGGAATATAATGACATCTGTCCTCACTGATCACTCGGAGAGATGATGCCAAGCGAGTTCAGCCAGCCATTGCGCGGCTAGCTGCTATCTGGCTGTAGCCTAAACCAGTCGTAGACTTACATCGCGGGTGGTACAAAAAGACCGTGCCCCTTACCACGAATGCTTCCAATCCGCTGTACGGCACGGTTCCTTACTAGGCGGGATACAGCGCATCGAGTTTCTCTCGGGAAGGATGCCATGAGTACCAGCAAGGGATTGTTAGTTGTCACGGCAGATGAGAGTATCCCCGTTCCTCCAGCTCCCGGGATGCCATCGCCGGAGCCGGAAATCGGGCGATCATCCACGGCGCCTCTTGCTATCTGGTGCATCATCGCTTTTCTGGCTGCATCGGGCTGCCTGGGCCTGCAGCGCGAGATTTTTAGCCTTTGGGTGATCTGGACCACCGATCCACTGCGGTCCATCGGAATGCTGATTCCTCCGGCCAGCATAGTACTGTCGCTCCGCGTCTGGCGGCAGTCCGGTTGGGAGATGCGTGGAACATGGTGGGGCTTGATGGTCATCGGGCTCTCGTTCTTCCTGAGCATATTAAGGCAAAAAATGATGCTCCTGGGCTTGTTTGGAAACATGACCGTCTCGTTCTTTCCGAATGCCTTGCCTGTCTATCTTTATGGCAGCGGAATCGTCCTGCTGTTTGCCGGACCTCGCGTATGGCAGCGGGCATGGTTTCCCCTGGGATTGCTTCTTCTATCCCAGCCGGCGCCACTCCTTCACGCAGAGATTGATTTGCCGCTACAGGCGATCTCGGCCCAAATTGCACGCCACTTCGCTACGCTGATTGGATTTGCGCCCACAACTCCGCAGCTGCGTCTCATGTTTTCGCCGGACTTCGGCATGTTTATCGCGCCCGGATGCGATGGAATACGCGGCGCGATCACCATGGGATATGTGGCGCTGATTCTTGGCTATTTGAAGCGTGTCTCCCTTCGCCGATGGGCGGTGTACGTGATCGGCGCGGTCCTGCTGGGATACCTCTTCAACCTCGTACGGCTCTGCGTCCTGGTTCTCTATTACCGGGTCGCTATAGGTCATCCTGCGCTGCAGGGCGTGGCAAAGCAGGCTGATTATGTTATCGGGTCCTGCCTGTTTCTGGTGGCTGTACTGCTTTTCCTTTGGATGGTACACCGGAAGGAGGGGGACGCGGCTACGAAAGGTGCCGCGCATGTCAGAGAAGAGTTCACGGCGGGGTTCAAGCCACGTGCACAAAGATTGTGGCTAAAGTGCGCCGCGTTCGCGCTTGTGGTGCTGGTGACTCTTTCGTTGCCTATCTCCTCGTTCAGAAAAATCGGAAAGAGTACAGCCATGCCTGTTTCTTTCGCTGAACGCATGCCAAAACGGGTCGGGGACTTCGCTCTGACCAGGACGTGGTATGAACAACAGGGCGGCACAACTGTTTTGCAAGCCGGAGCCTACTCTGCGCCTGGATCGGACGAGATCATCCTAGGCGTCTGGGTTGCTCCGGTTTTCCATATTCACGACGTGAATGCATGCTGGATGACGCGCGGCCAGTTACCCGATCTTCGGACCAGTAAAACGTTCGTCACCGCGCTGGGAAATTCCGTCGCCCTCAACACCGGATTTTACAACGACGGAATCACCGACAGCATCGTGTTGAACGCATACTGCACTCCGGCGTCGTGCTCGCATGTCGCCTCCAGAAGCCATTTCGAATTTCTGTTTATGCAGCCGCAGTTAGGGCAATTGGCAGGGGCAGAAGGACATCCTGTTTCCATTATGATTCGGATCGACAAACTCCATACAGATGAGCCGAAGAACACAACTTACGGCCTTCTCAGCGCCGAGGCACGGAGTTTTATCATGGGCCTGGACCCGAATGGCCTAAGCCGGGCTTTTCAGTAGCCGGAACGTGGTCAATGTGGTTTGTCTGAGGGAATGACGCGGAAATTCTCCCGCCTCTCCGCGCATCATCCGCGCAGAAACTGCGTCCTAGCTGCTTCTCTTCAACTGTCAGTTACCTGCTGTGAGCCTGCAGGAAGAATGGAGCAAGAATAGATCGGGGCTGCGCAAGCAGCCCCGATCAAGCCGCTGTGCGCGGCTCATTGTGTGAGGCCTCCAGCTTGACCAGAGGCCAGTTTTATTCCCTTACTTGCTGCGGCGCGCCGCCCAGCGAGAACGTGCCACGCTGAGAAATGCTCCGGCTGCTCCCACCAATGCCAAAATGGCCGTGGGATCCTCAGGCGAATCGTCGCATCCATTTTGGGCATACAGCGGCAGTGCGATGCAAAGCACGGCAAAAACAAGGAGAACCCGATAAAAAGTCTTCATAGTAAACGCTCCTGGCCTTACGCCACTCAATTTTTGGTTGTCGCAGGCTCGAATCCAAGCCTGCGACAACATTGAAAGAACCCGTGGTGCGCAAACAAATGCAAAGCACCCGGCAGGGAAGCAATCCCTGTCAGGGCCTTGTGCCGATCTTCATTGCGCCGCCCGCCGTGCTGGGCAAACCGGCCGCGATCGGCGTCACCGTAGGAACCGCGGCGCCAACGATCTCCGTGATGTAGCCGTAAGTCGTGGCGCTTCCCGTGACGTTATAGTTACCCACCCACACGTTGCCGGATGCGTCCACAGCGATCATGTACGTCTCGGCGAATGTATGCACGAAACCGCCGCTCGGCGAGAGCGCGGTGCCGGAGTTGGTGAACTCCGATACAGCCTCCTCGCTTGTTGTATCGTTGGTGACCCAGAGATTGCCCCCGCCATCGACGGCAACGTAGTAAGGATATTCGAGACCGCCGCCGGTATAGGGTGTAGAGGGTCCGTTGATCGTCCCTGTACCCGAATTGGTCTGAGCATAAACTTCGCAGATGGATCCTGTGGCGAGTCCCCCGTTCGGCAGCCAGATATTCCCGGTACTGTCGATGGCGGCGCCATAGCCTTTGGTGAGGCAACTGGGCGTCGCGGGCGTTCCCTCCGTCCACGTCGGTCCGCCAGAATAGGAATAGACATACGGGTAAACATGAGCGCTATTCCCGGCGCCGCCAATCCAGATGTTGTAATACTGATCCATCACGATGCCCGAGTTTTTGCTCCATAGCTGACCACCGCTGCCAATCTGGACCGGGGTCGTGGGGGTGGAGACGGTCGATCCACCAGGAATCTCCTCCAGTGCCCCTGGGCCGGCAACTGAATTCACAGCGGAGCTAGTCTCCACAACGAAGATGTCGCCGGAAGCGTCAGAAACCATCTGTCCCGGTCCATTTCCGACGGTAAAGGCAATGGATCCCCCTGTTTCCGTATATTCGACAACCTGGTTATTGAAGATGGTAGTCGAAACGGGATGCTGCTCATAATCCGAAACATATACATTGTTGCTCGGATCGATCACAATGCCGGTCGGGTACACAATTTGACCGGTGTTGAGAACATTCAACATTGGCGTGCCAGTGGGCGAGAGTTCCGTCAAACTTCCTGCCGACGAGCTGTAATTCGCAATCCAGACATCTCCCAAGCTATCGATCGCCAGGAGTTCCGGACCGCCGAGGATGTACGGTGAGCCACTTCCTTTACTCACACTGCCGTAGGTCACGCCGATGGTCCAGTCAGCGGGCGCACTGGAAAGAGGGGCAGGGGTCTGAAACGGCCCACTGCTGCCTCCATAGCTATAGATCGCGCTGACGTTGTTGATAGGGTTCGTAGCCATGTAATAGGCCATTTGCAGCGTATCTGAAGGGCTGTTACCGATAGCGGTTGCCAGTGGAGCACAGGCCGCCGTATAAGGCGAGACGTCGTTGATGCAGGCCGCCAAAATGTTCGCGATGGTGTTGATCTTGGCGGCGTCCGGCGTAACGGTGACGCATACGGAGGATGAGAGGCTTCCGTTGGATCCGTTTCCGTACCCGCACGTCTGCTGCGAAGTATAGACCGTACCGGTGGTGCTATTCACCAGGTTGCTGATGGTGGCGCCGGCATTGTTCAGACCCGTATAATTGGTGCTTGGGTAGCCGAGACTCTCCGTGGCTGGATTGATGAACTGCTGCAAGGCAAAGATGGAGGCGACGGTTGTGACCTCATCGATGGTCACAACCATCGGCTGATTATTGTTGTTAGGATTGGCGAGCACGTTGGCGCAGGGGCCGAGCCCCACGGCCAGATTTGCCCATGGGTTGTTGACGCCGCCGGTGGTCGTAACTCCGCCCTTCGCGGTCAAGTAAAGGATCCCAGAACCGGAAGAGGGACAGGTAGTAAACGGTACAGTCGCCGTTTGGAAGTTAAAGTTTCCGCTGGAATCTGTCGTCGTGGTCGCCAAGTTTGTGGCGCTGCTGCCATATCCTGTATTGCCGACTTCCCAGAGGGTGACCGTAGCTCCAACAATCGGCTGACGTCCGCCATGTACGATGCCTTGAAGCACACCGCTGGTTGCTTGGTTGCCAGTGACTACGGTCCGGCTTGTTGTAGAGTTTGCTCCGCAGCCCACGGCCAGAATCATACACGCCGATGCAATCACTACGACCAATCCCCGCATCAGGATTGGCGACTTTCCGGAAAAATTACCCGTCAGCATAGAACCACCTCCCTTTTCAATGAACAACGATACGCAAGAGATACCCAATTAACAAGAGAAAAATACCCAATATTTATTGGGACACCAATATACTGTATTGAGCAAATCATGGTCAATTAATTTTCTAGAAAATAAATGATAAAAAACAGGTTTCGCGTCAGGAAAAATGGGGGTACTTACGGTAAGTGCCGGGACTAGCGGAGAGTCTTACGGCGAATGCTGCTCGTATCATCGGACGGCGCCGCCATCGCCGCACGAGCTACAATGAGGCGTCGCCGTCCATGCCGCGATGGTGAACCAAGGGGCCGCTCCATGATGACGCGTCGTTCTTGCTCTATCTTGTTTGTTTTATTGGCTGGACTTCTTGCCACCGGGTGCAATTCGATCGTACTCGCTCCGGGGTCAGTGGTAGGCCCGGGCGGCACTGGCGCGAGCTTCACAGGAAAGGTGATGGCTGCAGGCAAGCCGGTCCAGGCTGCCAGCGTGCAACTATATGCCGCCGGGGCCACGGGCAACGGCTCCGCAGGGACCGCGCTGCTGGTCAGCGCGTTGACGACGGACACCGGGGGCATCTTCACCGTACCCTACGGCTATGCGTGCCCCTCGTCGAATTCGCAGGTGTACCTTGTAGCCAAGGGCGGAAGTACCTCCTCCAGCGGCGGAGAAAACAGCTCGCTGGCGCTGATGTCGGCGCTGGGATACTGTACCGGTATTGCGGCAGGCTCCAGTGTCGTGGTGAATGAGGCGACCTCCGTGGCAGCCGTGACGGCGCTGGCGGCATTCTATTCCAATGACGGCAACATCGGCGCCACTTCCACCAACGCCGTAGGCCTGGCCAACGCCTTTACTACGGCAGGCAATCTAGTCAACGTGAATTCGGGCGTTGCCCCCGGTGCCTCGGCGCCGACGACGCTGACGGAATCGGTTGCCAAGCTGAATACACTGGCCAATGCGCTTTCGGCCTGCGCAGGAGCTGCGGCCTGCGCACCGTTGTTTGCAGCTGCCACACCAGCCTCCGGCATAGCGCCAGTCAACACCCTGGATGCGGCCTACAATATTCTTCGCCATCCGGCGAACAACGTTGCCTCGGTGTATGTATTGGCGTCGGCCAGCACTGTCTTCTCGCCGGCGCTCGCCGCCGCGCCTCCGGATTGGATGCTCTTTGCCACGTTGACGGGGGGCGGGATCAGCGAACCAACGGCCATCGCCGTCGATGCCTCCGGCTCCGTCTGGGTAGCCGACTATACAGGCGCCGTTTCCGCTTTTACTCCCGCCGGAGCCGCTTTTGCCGCCAACGGGTTCACCGGCGGCGGGATCGAGGAATCCTGGGGACTTGCTGTTGCTTCGTCCGGCGATATCTGGGTCGCAAACTACGCGAGCGCGGGAGGGGTCAATAACAGCTTGGGTACTGTGACTGAATTGAGTTCCGATGGCGCCGTGCTTTCCGGCACGGTGGGCAATTTCTCTGGCGGAATCGAGTGGCCGATCGCCCTTGCGGCGGATACCAATGGCGATATTTGGGTGGTCAACAATTGGCAGAGCGTCACGCTGCTCAGCAGTTCCGGAGCGCCGCTCTCCGGCGCCAGCGGATGGGGCGTGGGCCAACTCGACTTTCCGGTCGCGGCCGCTGTTGACGCCAATCACAATGTCTGGGTGGCCAGCTCTTCTGGCACTCACATCACGTCCATTTCGACGGATGGGTCGAAGATTGCAAGCTATTCCTGCTGCGATGGGCCCACCGGCATCGCGATGGACCAGAGCGGCAACGTATGGGCCGCGAACTACTATGGCAATAGTGTCAGTGTGGTCGCCACAACGGGGACGATCCTCTCCACCGGCATAACCGGTGGCGGGATCAACCATCCGCAGGGAATCGCCGTTGACGGGGCGGGAGTGGTGTGGGTGGCCAATTACCGCGGCAACAACCTTTCCGAACTGGCGGGAACAAGCGCGATGGGAACGGTACTTTCTCCCGCTTCCGGTTTTGGTTTGGATGCTTCGCTGCTGGAGTCCTACTCCATCGCCTTGGACGCCAGCGGGAATCTTTGGGTGAGCAACTTTGGCAACAGCACCGTCACGGAGTTTATCGGCATTGCGACACCGGTGAAGACGCCGCTCGCCGGGCCGCCACAGACACCGTAGACCAACCCTGATTGCCATGTATGAAATGAATGTTCCTTCTGACTCCTTTAGTCACTCGACATCCTCCGGGGCAGCAGAGGATGCAGATGTGAATCTCTGAGCTTGAGATCATTCACCAAAGTGTTTGTGAAACTCCATGTGTAACAGATCCGGGACACCCACTTTAATTGGATTGATAGTGCCCAATTCGCTCCAGGCCATTTATGCGTCATTATGGATAGGGATTTTAGGCGATATATGCGTATTTATGCGTAAAATTCGGCAGTTTGTATGCGTAGTTATGCGTAGGTTCGGCAAGTTCTATGCGTAATTATGGGCGTGAAAAAACAGGGAATGGGGAATAGGGGTCGAAAAACAGGGAATAGGGAATAGGGAATAGGGAATAGTAAAGCCCCGATCTGCTGACTGCTTCGATTGTGCGACAACGTGGGTAAATTTTCGGCAAGCACCAGCCGTGCAGGGATTGGCCTCTTCGACAGGCTCAGGGCAGGCTCTTGGGTACACGGCTGCTCCAGAAATAACCATCAATAGAACATAAGAGGTGTATAGTAACTTGCAAAATCCTTCGAACACACTTTCTCAGCTATTTTGGGCAAGCGCTCGTTCTTAAGCTAGGAGTAATCTTCCGAATGCTCACCAAAATTGTCAGCATTAAGAATGTGGGTCGATTCAAGCAAGCAAATGCGACAGGGCCGCAACTGAATTCGCATGTTTTGCTATGGGGAGCTAACGGTTCTGGAAAAACAACATTATGTGCAATCCTGAGGTCGCTTCAAAGCGGCGATTCCGGCCAGATAATAGGACGGAAATCCCTGGGGACCAAAGACTCCCCGGAGATCAACCTCCTAGCTGACGGTGAAATCCTCCGCTTCACTGCGAACTGTGGTTGGAACAAGACAATACCTGCGATCTCCATTTTTGATGCCACGTTCGTGACGGAAAATGTCTTTTCCGGTGAATTCGTCGACGTGGATCATAAGCGACGGCTATACCGTGTCATAATCGGCCAGAACGGGAAGATTTTGGCCGAGGAGGAGTCACGCCTTGTAGCTGAGATCCGAGCGAAGACAAGCGAAATCAAGTCGAAGGGAACAGAACTTGAGGCGAGCTTCTCAAATATCCTGAGCCTAGATGAGTTCCTGAAACTGTCCTTCGACCCTGATATCAATGCAAAGATTGTTAACCAACAGAAAGTTCTTGATGCTGTTCGCCAGCCGGAAGAAATCAGGAGACGCGAACCATTAACTGTTTTCAGCTTACCCGTTCTCCCAAACGAGTTCGACACGATCTTGTCTGCCACAATCGAAGGGATTGCCGCCGATGTGGAGAACAAAATCCGGCAGCATCTCGCTGCCCATGGTATGACAGAGGATGGACACGCATGGTTGGCAGAAGGGCTCTTACACATCACCGATCAAAACTGCCCTTTCTGCGGACAGAACGTTCGCGGTCTATCTCTTCTGGAGGCCTATCGCTCCGTCTTCAGTGAGGAGTACCGAATGCTGAAGAACCGAGTCGAATCACTACGAAAGAGTATCGCAGAGGGGTTCAGCGACGCGATTATAGGACAGATTAATACGCGGGCAGCGGAAAATCAGGGGGCGGTTGAGTTTTGGGAGAGATATTGCAGCCTTGAAACCACTGGAGTTGCACCGTCTGAATTGTTGGCCGACGCGATTCGACACCTCCGAGATTCAGCATTGGTTCTGCTGGATAAGAAATCCAAATCGCCTCTTGAGCTATTCTCCCCAGATGAGGGTTTTGTGGGCGCATACACCGCGTTTACGCGGGAACAAAATCTGATCTCAAACGTGAATGAAAGGATTAAATCCATAGACGCCTTAATCGTTGCAAGAAAAAGCGATACGGCAACAGGCAATGTTCGTATAGAAGAGGCAAAGCTTGATAAACTTCAGGCCATCAAGAAGCGCCATGAACAGGCAACGAAGACCGCATGCGCCGAATATAAAAAACTCGAGCTTGAAAAGCGGGGTCTAGAGAATAAACGGGAAGCTGTTCGGAATAAATTGGAAGAACATACTCAGAAAGTTATAAGGCCATACGAAATTCGCATTAATGAGATTCTTGGACTGTTCAATGCTGACTTCCAGATTGCAAGGACCAAGCACAACTATATAGGCGGTATTGCAACCTCGAGTTATCAGATTGTGATCGAGGCGACTCATGTGGACCTCGGCGACAGTAAAACCACAATTGACAAACCGAGCTTCCGAAACACTCTAAGCGCCGGTGACCGCACGACCTTGGCATTGGCATTCTTTTTGGCGAGCCTTGAAGGCGAATCTGATATGGCGAGCCGCATTGTCGTCTTTGATGACCCGTTCAACAGCCAGGACTCCTTTCGCCGCACACAGACGATCTTTGAAATCAGAAAAAAGGGAAATACCTGCGCTCAGTTAATAGTTCTTTCCCACGATATCCAATTCCTTCTGAGCCTTTGGACACTGCTGCCACCAGATAAGAGATGTGGTATAGAAATCACCGGACAGTGTGCCCTCGGGTCGAAAATCATCCCGTGTAACATTGAAGACGCTGCAACCGCTCGCGTCATGTCTGATCTGAAAAACCTTAAGGACTATGTCAACGACGGCACAGGAGAGCCGCGCGATCTAACCAGAAAGATGAGAATTGTCTCAGAAACACACCTGAGGAGAGTTTACAGCAAAGATTTTGAGGCAAACGACACTCTTGGAGAAATCGTCGAGAAGATCCGGAAAGGCGGTAGCGCGCACTCCGCCTGGGGGCTTCTAACGGATCTAGACGAGATTAATATTTACTCGCGATATGACCACCACGGTGACAATCCAAACTTTCCAGCGACCGGCGAACCCGATAAAACTCAACTCAGGGGATTCGTAAAGCGCACACTGAAGATCGTCAACGTATGAGGATCAAGCAGCGGCCACCTTCGACAGGCGCGGCTCGCGCCGCGTGGATTGATTTCAAAAAACTGGTGGATGGGGTTCGGCACGTTCCCAGGGTTTTACCCTGGGCTATTATCCTTTCCTCCCTACGGGAGGAGCGACGTGAGCTCAGGATGACAAGCAGGAACAGAAGCAGGTTCTTCGCTGAATAGCAGCTTGAAATAAGTTGTTTGTATGACGGTCTGCTCTGCTCCTGGCGCAAAGTGATAATCTTTTCACGGCATTCCGAAACTGTGGGAATCAATGTCACGATAGCAAAAGGAGATCTGATGACTCTGCCGCACCTGTACGGAACTGCATTGGCGCTCACGATTCTGACGATGCTCTGCTGGGGCTCATGGGCCAATACGCTCAAGATTGCCAAGGGATGGCGCTTTGAACTTCTCTATTACGACTACTCCATCGGAGTGGCGCTGTGCGGGCTACTGGCCGGGATGACCTTTGGCACGTGGGGGTCGGATGGGCCTCGCTTTGCGGCCGATTTGGCGCACGCAGGGACGATGAATGCTTTTTGCGGATTCGCGGCCGGAGTTATCTTTAACCTCGCAAACATTCTGTTGGTGGGAGCCATCTCTGTGGCCGGAATGGGAGTCGCGTTCCCCATTGGCGTGGGGCTGGCTCTGGTGGTGGGAGTGATCTGGAGCTACACGGTCAACCCTCAAGGGAATCCATGGCTGTTGTGCCTGGGTGTTGCGTTGATTGTGGCAGCCATTCTGGTGGACGCGATCGCCTACCGAGCTCATGCCAAAAGTCGAAGCGCCAGCGGCGGCAAGGCGGATGCCGCAGGCAATCAGGAAGCCACGTGGAAAGGCATCTGGCTGAGCATCGTGGCCGGCCTCTTGATGGGAACGTTTTACCCGCTGGTGGAGATCGGCAAATCGGGCGAGAAAGGACTTGGCCCTTACGCGGTGGCGTTCGTCTTTGGGCTGGGCGTGCTGATTTCGGTTTTTTTCTACAACATTTACTTCTTGAAATTTCCCATCGCGGGTCCGCGGCTGAAGTTTGCAGATTATTTGAAAGGCAGTTCCAGGGTGCACTTTCTGGGCATCGTGGGCGGCGTGATGTGGATGATTGGTTCGCTCTCAAACTTTGTGGCAGCCAGCGTGGTGGGACCGGCAATTAGTTATGCGCTGGGGCAAGGCTCCACGATGGTGGGGGCGCTATGGGGCGTGCTGGTGTGGAGAGAGTTCGCGGGAGGCGGCAAGCGGGTGAACTGGCTTTTGGCATTGATGTTCGTGTTGTTTATTACTGGGCTTGGGGTGGTTTCCATCGCAAAGAGTTAGTGTGGTGGGTCATAAGTTTATTGAAGAACAACTACAGATCCTTCGACTCACCAACCCCAGGCTGAAGAGTACGCCTGGGTCCCCGTTCGCTCAGATGACAAATATGGGAGTGACGGGCTTTCGATATAATCCACTAGAGCGCACAGCAGCTACGCCGCCGCTCCATGGAGACCTGCATGACATTTGATATCCAGGAGATCCTGGGTTTGCTTCCCCATCGCTACCCGTTTCTGTTGATTGACCGAGTGGTCGAGTTTGAGCGCGGCAAGCGCCTGGTGGCCATCAAGAATGTCACCATGAACGAGCCGTTTTTTCAGGGGCACTTTCCGGATTACCCCATCATGCCGGGCGTGCTGGTGATTGAGGCGATGGCGCAGGCCGGGGCCATCATCATGATGAACGAGATTCCGGACCGCGAAAAGAAGCTCGCGGTCTTTACGGGGATTGAGAAGGCCAAGTTCCGCCGGCCGGTGGTGCCCGGAGATCAATTGCGCATCGAGGTGGACGTGCTGGCGTTCAAGAGCCGGCTGGGACGCATGGAAGCCAAAGCCTTTGTGGAAGGGAAGCTGGCCTGCCAGGCGATTCTGACCTGCTCGATTGTGCATAGGACGCCTGAGACCGCAGCGGTGACAGGCGAAGCACAACCAGAGGCGGCGGAGTGAGCATTCATACCAGCGCCGTGATTGCCGCAGGGGCGGTGGTTCCCGCTTCGTGCACGGTGGGGCCGTTTTGCACGATTGGGCCGGAAGTCACGCTGGGAGAGGAGTGCAGGCTGATCTCCCACGTGGTGCTGGACGGGAGGACGCGCATCGGCGCGCGCAACACGTTTCATCCGTTCTGCGCGGTGGGCGTGGCGCCGCAGGATCTGAAGTACGGCGGCGAGCCGACGGCGCTGGAGATGGGCGACGACAACACGATTCGCGAGTGCGTGACCATCAGCCGCGGGACGGCGGGTGGCGGAGGGGTGACGCGGCTTGGGTCGGATTGCTTGCTGATGGCCGGCGTGCATATCGGCCACGACAGCCAGGTGGGCAGCCATTGCATTCTGGCCAACTGCGCTACGCTGGCCGGGCATGTGATTATTGAGGACTACGCGACGGTGGGGGCCTTCTGCCCGGTGCATCAGCACTGCATCGTCGGGAAGTACGCCTTCATCGGCGGCGGGACCATCGTAACCCAAGACGTCCTGCCGTTTTCGCTGACCTCGTCACGGCGGGAGAACAAGGCCTTCGGGATTAACAAAATTGGTCTGGTGCGGCGGGGATTTTCGCCGGAGCGGTTGCAGGTGTTGCAGAAGGCCTTCCGGCTGCTGCTGGCGGCGAAGCTTAATACGTCGCAGGCGCTGGAGAAGATCAAGGAGCTGGAAGGCGAGGACGCAGCGCTGCTGGCGGCGTTTATCGAACGCAGCGCGCGCGGGGTGATCAAGTAGGAATTGTATGCTTATGTAGAAGACTTGTAGGAAACGTGAGGGGGCCTGAAAATGCCAACAATTAGCCAGTTCTTCGGCATTTTTATCCGTATGTTCTTTGACGACCACGTGCCGCCTCACTTTCATGCGAAATATAATGAATATCAGGCTGTTATTGATATTGACCGGCTTGAGGTCATGGAAGGGCATCTTCCGCGGAGAGCATTGAGCCTGGTTCTGGACTGGGCGGAGTTGCATCAGGCTGAGTTGCGTGCCGACTGGGAGCTTTGCCGCACCAAACAACTGCCCCTCAATATCGCACCGTTGGAGTAAAGCAATGAATTGGGATGTGGTTTCTGTTAAGCCTGTCTCGCCGCTGGTGCTCGCCGTTAGATTTGAAGACGGCACGGAGGGTAATGTTCGTTTTGAATCCAGTCACCTGAGCGGGGTCTTCGCGGCGTTAAAGTCGCCGGATGTTTTTCAGCAAGCGCGGGTTGAAGAAGGCGCCGTCACGTGGCCTGGTGAGATTGATCTCGCTCCGGATGCAATGTACCGGGAGATCAAACGCACGGGCGAATGGGTGCTGCGGTGAGACAGAACCCCATCCTGCGCTGGGTTTCGATTCGGCGGGCGTCATGAAACTCGGCCTCATTGCTGGCAATGGGCGGTTTCCGTTTCTGCTGTTGGATGCGGCGCGGGCTGAGGGGCTGAGTGTAGTGGTGGCGGCCATCCGCGAGGAGACGGACGCGGAGATTGACCGGCGCGCTGCCGAGGACAGCGGCATCACTGTTCATTGGCTTTCGCTGGGCGAGCTGTCGCGGCTAATTGAGACCTTTCACAAAGAAGGCGTTATGAAGGCCGTGATGGCCGGGCAGGTGAAGCACAAGCAGATTTTTTCCAGCATCCGGCCGGATTGGCGGCTGGCCAAGCTGCTGCTGAGTTTGCCGATTCGATCGACGGACAGACTGATCGGGGCGGTGGCCAAGGTGCTCTCGGGCGAGGGCATTGAGCTTATGAGTTCGACCGCGTTTCTGGAGCCGCTGCTGGCGCAGGAGGGCGTGCTGACGGAGCGCGCGCCGGATGAGGACGAGCGCAGGAACATCGAGTACGGGCTGAGTGTTGCGCGTACGGTGGCGGGATTCGACATTGGGCAGACGGTGGTGGTGGCGGCGCAGGCCTGCGTAGCGGTGGAGGCGATGGAAGGCACGGATGCGGCCATCGAGCGGGCTGGGGTGCTGATGCGGACGCTCGAAGCAGACGCTTCGACGTTGGAACGGCGGCTGACGGTCGTCAAGGTGGCCAAGCCCAATCAGGATATGCGCTTCGACGTGCCGGTGATCGGGATTGCGACGATCGAGACGATGATTCGCGCCGGCGCCAGTTGCCTTTCGATCGAGGCCGGGAGGACGCTGCTTTTTGACCGCGAGGCGCTGCTGAAGAGGGCTGGAGAGGCGGGGATTGCGATTGTGGCGACACAGAGATCAGATACCAGGCAGTAAAACTAACTACCAGCAGGGTTTCCCCGTTGCTTTTCCTACTGATTCTGATGGCAAAAACTCTCTGCGTCCCGACTGGTCTGTTCCCCATCCAACCATTTGGAGGTTTCCCCGTGAAATTACCCCTTCTCTTTGTCGTTGCCGCTGCCGTTGTGGTCGCGGTTGCGTTTGTCACCGTCCGCGCGACCGGACAAAACGACCAAGCTATGCCCGCCGTGGGGCAGGTTGCGCCCGGCTTCACGCTTCCCTCGCAGGACGGCACGCAGATTTCGCTCGATAGTTTTCGCGGCAAGTGGGTGGTGCTTTACTTCTATCCCAAGGACATGACCTCGGGCTGCACCATTGAGGCGCATAACTTTCAGCGCGACCAGGCGCAATATGACGCTGCCAACGCGGTGATATTGGGCGTGAGCGTGGATACGCCGGAGAGCCACAAACAGTTCTGTACCAAGGAGGGGCTGACCTTCCGGCTGCTAGCCGACCCGGAGCACAAGGTGGTGGAGGCCTACGGTTCGCTGGGCAACTACATGGGCATCAAGATAGCTAGCAGGCACACCTTCCTCATCGACCCAGCGGGCAAAATCGTCAGGGTATGGCCCAAGGTGGAGGTTCAGCATCACTCCGAAGACGTTCTGGCGGCGCTGGCGCAGGCAAAATCCGGAAAGTAATCTGTCGTAGCGGGTGGCTTCGTTATGCCTCCGCAATTAGAACGGCCCCAGGGCGCCCTTTAACCTATCAACCCGGCAATCACAAAGGAGAATTCATGACTATCCCCGTCAAACCAAAGCAGAACTCCGTCAAGCCGCCGCAAAGCCAGGTCGTAAAGCCGAAAGACCAGTCCGTCAAGCCGCCGCAAGCCCAGGCCGTAAGGCCGAAAGACCAGTCCGTCAAGCCTCCTCAAGGACAATAAGAAAGCTCTCAAAACTCTTTGAGACTTTGTGGGCCGAGGCTACGGACAACCATTTTCAGACGCAAAAAAGCCCGGCGTGAGCCGGGCCTTTTTGCTTGCCTAAAACATCAGGCATACGCTGCTATGTGTTGCCTACTTTGCAGCTGCCTACTTCTTTTTCTTCGCAGGAGCCTTCTTGGCAACTGCCTTCTTCGCCTTAGCCTTCTTGACAACTTTCTTGGCAGGCGCCTTCTTTGCTGCTTTCTTAACGGCCAACTTGTTACCTCGTTTGTTAGATTTTCTGGCGCTCTTCTTGCCGGCAGCGGCCTTCTTGGCCACAGCCTTTCCGCCCTTCGCGCCAGCTTTCTTCTTCTTTGCGGCGGATTTCTTTGCGGCCTTTTTGGCCACAACCTTTTTCGCGGCTGCTTTCTTAACCGGAGCCTTCTTAGCAGCCTTCTTTGCGGGAGCCTTTTTCTTCGCGGCCTTGCGAGGGGCCGGTTTTGATGCTGGTTTTTCCACGGCTATGATCACCGACTCTTGAGCTACTCCCTCATCGTCGTCCGAAGAGGTGAGCACACTATAAGATTCAACCTCTTCATCCTCTTCAAAGTCGTTGTGATCAGACTCAAACGCGAGCGGCTTATAATTCGAATCGCCGTCGCTCATCGCGCACATCCTAAACACTTCTTCCATCCCATTGCCTCCAGCGGCCTGCCGCTGCACAAATTTTTCATTTTCATTTTCGCGTGGCGGAGAAACCCGGGGTCCGTCCACAAAAGTATTCTAGCTATAGATTGCACGCAAAGACCAACGATTGACAAGCACGAAATGCAGTTTTTGAAAAATATTATTTTGCCGTATGAGCCTTGGCGGGGGCGGCGGATTTCTTAGCGGGGGATTTTCTTACGCTTGCGGTTCCGTTTTTATTTGCGGCGGCAGAGGCGGCAGGGTAATTCACGGGCGCTTTTTTCACGGCAGGCGTATTGTTCTTCCCTGGCGCGGCCGAGGGAGCAGAGTTTTTCGGAGCGCTTATAGCCTGCGTGGATTGGCGTGGACCAGCACCCGCTTGAGAGCCGGAGGCGCGATGCGCGCGAGCCGTGGTGCGGGGAACAGTGGCAGGGTCGGCCACATGCAGCCGCTGGCCGGGCTGCACTTTGATGCCGGTAATCTTGTTCCAGCGGCGCAACTGGTTCAGCGATACGCCGAAGCGGTCGGAGATGGTGACCAGCGTGTCGCCCTTGCGGGCGGTGTAGAGCCGCGGATGGGTCACGGGCTCGGCGACCGGCGGCGTGGGCACAAGCAGAGCCTCGATGCCCTCGATGCTATCGCGCACGCGCAGATGATTGGCCTCTGCCAGCGCCGCATCCGTCACGCGATACTTGAGCGCTACCGCGGCTAGGGTATCGTCAGGCGCAACGCGATGATAGCGCCATGCATTGCGCTTGCCTTCTGGAATCAAAGCAATGCGCTGTTCGAAGAGCGCCGACGTGCCGCCGGGCAGATGCAGATCAAACGAGGCGTCAGGCGGCGTAACGAGCCGCAACAGGCTGGGGTTCAATGCCGTCAATTCATCCACCGGCGCACCCACAATATCCGACACCAGCCGGAGGCTCACCGGGTAGTTGATGGTTACCGTATCAGTCAGCACCGGCGGATCGAGCGTTACATCGTCGAAGCCGTACTGCGTGGGATGATTTGCGATGATGATGGCGGCCAAAATCTCAGGAACGTAGTTACTGGTTTCCCGGGGCAGATTGTTGCGCTTGTAGAGTTCCCAAAAGTCGGCGTAGCCGGTCTTCTCGACGGCACGCTGCACATTGCCGGCGCCCCAGTCGTAGCCGGCCATGGACAAATACCAGTCGCCCAACTGGTTGTAGATGAACTTCATGTAGCGAGCGTAGGCGCGGGTGGACTTTTCCGGATCGAAGCGCTCGTCCACATAGGCGTTGCGAACCAGGCCGTAGTTGCCGCGCGGCATGAACTGCCACATGCCTCCGGCGTGCGAGCGGCGATTGAGGGCCCGGGGCTGAAAGCCCGACTCGGCCACCGCCAGGTAGATGAGGTCCTGCGGCACACCCTCTTCAGCCATGATGCGCTGGATCATGGCCTTGTAGCGGCCGGCGCGCTCGAAGGAGTGGAGCAGGGTATTGTGGCCCTTCTGGGTGTTGGAAAAGAATTTGATGTAGGTGGCCACAAAGTCGTTGACTACCAGCGGCAGATCGGAGTTGGTGGTTGCCAGATCGGCGCGTGCCTTGGCAACAATGTTGGGGTCCACCTCGAAGGTTGCGTTCTCGGCTACGTCGGCTGGCGTCTCCTCTTCCTTTTGTACAAAGCCGTTGCCCTGCTTGAGCGCCTCCATCTCGAAGGCGTTGACCGCGTCCACAATGCGGTCGAACTCATCCTGCAACTCGGGAGTGCTCTTGATGTCGATGCCGCAGGTGAGCATCAGATCCACGGCACGATCAAACTCCTGCTTGGCCTCGCGCAAACGTCCTTTGTGATATTCGGCTTCGCCGCGGGCGTAGGCGTCTTCCACCTGCTGAATCAGCAAGCGGACCTGCTGTTGCTCATGGGAGGGTTTATGCGGCGGCGGAGCGGCAGCCTGAAGGGCTTGCGGGGGCGCAGCCGAGTTCGCGCCCAACGTGAGCGCCGGGGCAGTGGCTTGCGGTTGTGCGCCCGGGGAAGCGCCCGTGGGTGCGGTGGGGGCGCAGCCCGCCAGCGTGAGAGTCAGCACGGAGCAGCCGAAGAATCGATACCACATACCATCAAGGCGCATGAGAGGTGCGTTTGTCTTGCTGCCGAAAAACCGCAAGAGGCGCTATGCCGATGATAAGCTATGGCCTGGAGGTGTGCGCGCCGCAAGGGCGCGATAAGCCTCTTTTACCAAGCCACGATGGACGCTCGCTTCCTCAGAAATTTTGCGATTATTGCCCACATCGACCACGGCAAGTCGACGCTGAGCGACCGTCTGCTGGAGTTTACCGGCTCGGTGACGGGCCGGGAGATGCAGGCGCAGATTCTGGACGACATGGATCTGGAGCGGGAACGCGGCATCACCATCAAGGCCCACGCGGTGCGCATGATGTACAAGGCGCACGACGGCAACACCTACCAGCTCAACCTGATCGATACGCCGGGCCACGTGGACTTCAGCTACGAGGTTTCGCGCTCATTGGCCTCGTGCGAGGGCGCGTTGCTGGTGGTGGACGCCAGCCAGGGCGTGGAGGCGCAGACGCTGGCCAACGCGTACCTGGCCATCAACCACGGGCTGGAAATTCTTCCGGTCATCAACAAAATCGATCTGCCCTCGGCGGACATCCTGCGCACCCAGGAGGCCATCGAGAAGGCTGTGGGCCTCGACGCCACAGACGCCATCCCGGTGAGCGCCAAGACCGGCCAGGGCGTGGACGAGGTGCTGGAGGCTATTGTTCACCGTCTGCCGCCGCCCACAGGCGACCCCGATGCGCCGCTGCAGGCGTTGATCTTCGACTCCTGGTTCGATTCCTATCGAGGCGTGATTGTGCTGGTGCGCGTGATGCAGGGCACGATGCGCAAAGGGCAGCGCATCCGGCTGATGTCGAATGGGAAAGCTTTTGAAGTGGAATCGATGGGCGTGTTGATGCCAAAGCCGGTGGAGATCGGCGAGCTGCTGGCCGGCGAAGTGGGCTTCTTTGCGGCGACCATCAAGACCGTCAGCGACACCAAAATCGGCGACACCGTTACAGACGACACCCGGCCAGCGACCGCACAGTTGCCGGGCTTTGAAGACATCAAGCCGATGGTCTTTGCCGGCCTCTACACGGTGGACTCGCACGAGCACACGCTGCTGCGCGACGCCCTGGAAAAACTGCGGCTGAATGATTCGTCGTTCTTTTTTGAGCCGGAGAGTTCGGTTGCTTTGGGCTTCGGCTTCCGCTGCGGCTTTCTGGGTCTGCTGCACATGGAGATCATTCAGGAGCGGCTGGAGCGGGAGTACGAGCTGGACCTGATCACCACCGCTCCCGGCGTGCGCTACCACATCACGCTGACCGACGGCAGCGTGATGGAGGTGGACAATCCGTCGCGCTGGCCCGAGCCAACCAATATCGACTCGATCCACGAGCCGGTGATCACCGCCAAGATTCTCACCAACGAAGAATATGTGGGCGGCATCTTCAAACTGGTGGAAGAAAAGCGCGGACGGCAGGTGAACTTTGAGTACGTCACGTCCACGCGCGTGCTGCTGACCTACGAGCTGCCGCTCAACGAAATTGTTCTGGATTTTTACGACCGGCTCAAGTCGATCAGCCGGGGCTATGCGTCTTTGGATTACCAGTTGGCCGGGGAGTGGGAGTCGCCCATGGTCAAACTGGACATTTTGGTCAGCGGCGAGCCGGTGGATGCGCTCTCGGTGATCGTGCACAAGGACTTTGCATACGAGCGGGGCCGGGCGCTGGTCTCGAAGATGCGCGAACTGATTCCCCGCCAGCAGTTCGAGGTGGCCATCCAGGCTGCCATCGGCGCCAAGGTTATCTCCCGCGAGACGGTGAGCCCGCTGCGCAAAAATGTGATAGCCAAATGCTACGGCGGCGACATCAGCCGCAAGCGCAAGTTGTTGGAAAAACAGAAGGAAGGCAAGAAACGGATGAAGCGGATCGGCAGGGTGGACATTCCGCAGGAAGCCTTCCTGGCCATACTGCGGATTGGCGAAGATTCGCAGAAGTAGATGTCGAATTGTGATTTAATTCACAATTTATTGACCTTGATTTGTGGATAACCGGGAAAAGCATTCACACATGCGTGTGCCCCCGACCGCTGCACTCAGAGTAGGGCCATACTCTTGATATTGATTGATAAATAAGGAGTTACCTTGTCTAGCAGAAGTGAATAGTTTCTGGCAAGAGAAAAAATCTGTTTTTTTTGACGGGATTCACAAAAGAAATCCACAGATTTATCCACAAGAAAGTGCAGGAATAAGCCAAGTATAACAGGGCTGGGGAAGATCCGTTGTGGACCAGATGAATCGCAATACAGAACAGCAAGAGCCCCGCGCGATGCGGGGCTCTTGCCGATGGACGGAGAAGCCTATTGGTGAGCGGGAGGCTTGACTGAGGATGGCCGAGCCGGCGCCGGTGTGGTCGCTGCCGGCTGAGGCGGAGGAGCAGGCACACCCGACTTCAGGTTGTAAGCGTCAATGATCTGCTTGGTGATGTTGGTGGACTCGCTGGCGTAGAGTACGATGGGTGCCTGTTGCTGGCTACCGGTCACGTCAAAGACGATCGTGAATCCCTGCTGCTGTGCGTAGTTGGCCAGAACATCGTAGACCTTGGCTGCCAGGCCGTTGTAGAGCTCCGACATCTCCGACTGGAAGTCGTTTTGGGCGTCCTCGGCGGAGCGCTCCAACAGCTTCTTCTTATCGTCGATGGTCTTGGCGCGGGACTGCTGTTCATTCGGGCTCAGCTTGTCGCCCTGCGCCTGTAGCTGCTTGGTCAGGGTGTCGACCTCGTCGTTCAGGGCCTTGAGCTGTTGGCGCTTGGGGTCGTACTTTTTTTGCAGGTCAGAGAAGTTGCGCTGGCCTTCATTGGTTTGGGCGACGGCTACCTGAAAGGCGATCACGGCAATCTTGGTTGGACCGGCAGGCGCCGCGGTGGCGGAAGTTTGGGCTGCGGCGCTCAGAACAAATCCAGAGGCCAGAATAGCGATAAGTGCTAGCGAGCGCTTCATGCGAGTGTAAAGCTCCTTCGGAATCCCTGTGTGTCTATTCGCGTTTCAGCGCGAAAACAGACTGGCGCCTCCTGAGCAATCTCTCGGCCAATTCTTAAACTCTGCGCCGGAAGATGCAGAGGCAGGAATGACGCGGACGAAGACGTCAGCAGGAACTATATGGATTATAGGAGCCGGGGGTGGGAGCGTCAAACCGGACAATCACACTGTGCAGGCCAACCGCCCATTCCACTGCGCCTGGGAGCGGCCTCATAGCCGGCGAAAGGAACCTGGCGGCGATGATCAGGGCGGATTAGTGGACCCCGGGAAGGGTCAAAATCCGCAGTCGTATCATCATCATGACGATCAAGCCGAGAAGGCTCACAATCAGCCAGAACACGGCCAGAATATAGAAGGGAATCTGTAGCCTGGGCCAAAGTTTTGGGGGCCAAGCATCCACCAGCTTGTCGCGTAGCGATTCATTGAATCGCAGGGGCATGTCTTCACCCTCGGCGGGCGGCTTCCATTCCGAGGCGATGAAGGTGGCGCGCAGATTGGTCAACAGCAGTCCGAGAAAAAGAATTCTCAGCAGTCCGCCCGGGGAGAGGATCAGGCCGAAAAACATCGAGGTAAGCGTATCCACAAAAAAGCAGGCAAAGATCAGGGCTGCCGCCGGCCAGCATTTCTCCCTGACGCCCATGCCGCCCGTAAAGTAAATTAAGCCAATCAAAAAGCCGAGGACGATGAGCAGAAAGCTTCCTGTGAACAGGGAGACGCCAAACTGAAAGACAGCAATTAGAAAGCAGATCCAAAAGCCCTGTTGGCCCAGGTAATCCACATCCCAGGCATTCTCGACGACAGGCCAGAAGATGCTCTTCAGCCAGCCGTCCGAGCGATTGCTGTTCCCAGATAATCCAAGTGATTGCATGGCAGCCAGATTGCCAGAGCCTGAGACCAGTGTCAAGGTGCTTAGTAGTCGTTGACGGGGCAGTAATTATGGTCTGCGCCAGCAAAAGGGCCGCTCAAAAGGAGCGGCCCCAGAGATTGCGAATTGAATGCTGCGGTTAGAAGGTGGTGGAGACGGTCAGGCGGAAGGTTTTGCGCGGTTCACGGAATGAGTCGCGCGCGCCGTAAGCCTGGATGGCCTCATTATAAGTGTAGTCGCCGGCGCCGCCCTGCGGGAACATAGCGCGCGTGATCAGCTCTGCAGAGCAACTCTGGTTCTTGCTTCCAATTCCGAGGTCGCAGTATGGCCTCTCATTGAGCCTCAGCGGGTTGTATGCATAGTAGAGACGGAAGGGGGCGTTGATAATCGGCATGATGACGGAGAGTTCGGCGCCGGTGGACATGCGGGGGACGAAGTTGGTGCCGGCAATGGGGTGGATATCACGTTGGAAGCCTACCTGCGAGCCATGGATGTCACTATAACAAGTCGTCTGACCACCGATGCTTTGAAGACTCTGGCAACCATAGAGGGGCGCAGTGAGCGAGGCAAAACCTTCCGGACTCTGCTTCAACTGCCCCTTGTTGAGGGCCACGTTGACGCCGAAGTCGTCGAAGAAGGAAAAGGTGACCGGCCCGGCGATGGGAATGCGGTACTCTGCATTGGCGGTAAAGTTGGTATCGCCGCCGATGGAGGCGATGCCGTAAACCGGCAAGGGCACCAGGACGCACTGATTGAGCTGCGGATTTGTGGGGTCGCGGGGCACGCAGGTAGCGTCCGGGTTGGTCAACTGCAGAGAGACGCGCGTGGGCACATAGCCGTAGGGGGTGGCGGCGCGAACATCAAATCCGCGCAAGTCGCCCTCACCTCCGGAGTAGAAGCGGTTGTTGGGCGGGGCCACGTCGCCGCCGTATCCCATTACATAGCCCAATTGCGCGCGCACGCCGAGCACGTTGCGTCCGGTGGGCGTGGGTTTCAGGTAGTGCATGGGCATGAACTGCTTGTAAGCCACCATGGGCGCGAGATAGCGCACGTTGCCCCAGATGCCGGAGGCCTGGAGCACGGCGGTGTATTCCTTGCCGGTGCGCGGGCGCATGGGGTTGTTGATGGTGTTGTACATGTAGCTGAAGGAGGCCATGCTATTGACGATGCCGGCCAGCGCGTTGGACCCTTGAATGCCGGAGCGGAAGCTCATGGTCTGGAAAAAGGTCTGTGAGGCGGTGGAGAAGGCGGTAATCGTCGATCTACTCAACGCATAGGTAAATCCAACGCGCTGGAAGGCGTGGCGCTTGAGCGGATAGCTGACCGAGAAGTTCATGCCCTTGGCGGCCTGGTTGTAGTTCTGGGTCATTGATTGCTGGGCCGCGGACAGGTTGGGCGACGTGCCGGTGGTGGCCTGGTAGTTCTTGGCCGCGTTGAAGTCCTGCTTGTTGTCATAAACCTGGAAGCCCAGGTTGAGCGGGCGGTTGTGCACGTAGGGCTGCGTGAAGGCGAACATGAAGGTGCGGCTGACGTTGCCCAGATTTCCTTGCAGGCTTAGGGTTTCACCCAGGCCGAGGAAGTTGTTGGTCTGATAGTTGACGCCCAGGAAGGCGCCGGAGAGACCGCTCAAGCCGCCGTTCATGCCGATGGAGTTCTTGCCCTTCTCCTTGACCTTGAGCAGCAGGTCGACGGTGCCGGCTTCTGCATCCTGGTGGGCCTCCGAATCCTGATCCACTTTGAGCGGTTCAAAGTATTCCAGCTGGTTGAGGCGGAGCAGGCTGTATTCCCATAGCTGCGAATTGTAGACGTGGCCTTCCTCAAGCATCAGTTCGCGGCGAATGACTTTGTCGCGGGTAATGCGGTTGCCCTGGAACTCAATACGCGAGACGTAGAAGGGCTTGCCCTCGTCGATGTCGATGTTGAGCGAAACGGTCTTTTTCTGGTCGTCAAAGACGGGTTTGGGGATGGCGCCGAAATTGATGTATCCCAACTGCCCGTATGCCTTTTTGAGGTTCTCCAGGCCCTTGCCGATCAGCGTGGCGTTAAACCACTCGCCGTCCTTGACGGCAAAGGTGGCACGCAGCGCCTTGACGTTGGTAACCGCCTTGTTGCCGGTGAAGGTGATGGTGCCGAGCTTGTAGCGCGCGCCCTCTTCAATAGGCATGAGGATGTCGATGCGCTTGCCTTTATTGGGCCGGAAGGTGAACCAGTTCAGTCCTCCCTGGTCGCGAATCTGCGTCTTGGGTTCTTCGACGGCTGCGTTGTAATAGCCCTTGTCACGGTATGCCTGGCGCACTCGCTCGGTATCTTCCTCAAGCTTGGATGCGTCGAAGGTCTGCGAAAACAGATTCTCGAAGATGATCGAATAGGGAATGCCGATAGGCTTCAGGTTCTTCATGGAGCGGCGCAAAGTAAGCGAGCTGATGTGCTGATTGCCAGTGAACTTGATCTGGCCCACCTTGACCGTGGGGCCTTCCTTGATGTTGAAATTGACCTGCACCGAAGCCGGAGGGATGGTCTTCACCTCGGTCTTGATGGTGGCAAACTGGTGGCCGTGCTCGGAAAGGATGTCCTTGAGTACGGTCTCGGCACGCTTGATCTTGGTCGGGTCGTACTGGCTCTCAACGGTGAGGCCGACCTTCTCCTTTTTGAAACGGTCAAGCACATCGGACTGGGAGACGGCGTTGAGCCCTTTGTAGTTAATCTCGCGGATGGTGGGCCTCTCCCGGACGAAAACGTTCAGGATGATGCCCTTCTCGGAGTCCTCACGCTCGATGCGCACATCGTCGAAGTAGGAGGTGTTCCACAGCGAGTTGAAATCGCGCTCGATAGAGACCGGGTCGAAGGTGTCTCCGGGGTGGGTAAAGAGACGCGCAAGGATGGTCTCTTTGGGGATGCGCCGATTGCCGATGACCCGAATCGATTCGATGGTCTGCGACTGCTGGGCCAGGGCTGCGGCCGCGGAGAGCGCCAGCGCGAGCACGAGCACGATGTGCGCCAGACGGTTCGTGGTCCGCAAGGCGCGGGAGATGGAAATGTGCTTGATCTTCACCGGGCTGGAGCCCTGCGTTGAGCACACGTACTGGTGCGGTCCATAGTTCGCCATCACGTTCGGCTTCACGGGAAGAATATCGACACCCTCGCTGCTGAAAATCTGGTCCTGCCTAATGGAAAGACCAATTTTACCACCCCAACGACAAGACTCGCCGTCGGCATCCGGCAACCGCACCAGCATCTCTGCCACCCAGGAAGCAATGACCGCTTCCTGGGAACCCCGTCGCTGGCGGCCCCGGTATAACCACCCCACGGACGATGACCAGTCCGCAGGGACCCCGGCAAAAATCGGGACCTATCCCACAGTCTACCGGACGCAGGCGGGTTGGGAGGCTTTACCCTGCCGCAGGAGAGCACAATTCCATTTTTAGACGCAGTCCAGGTGCGCAGGACACCCTCACCGGTATACGGATTTGAGGCGGTTAAGGAGGCGCGATGGGAAAGTTGCGATTTCAGCTTTGGACAGAATGGCAGCAGGGACAGGAGCCGGGGCTGTCTGGAACGGTACCAGGGCGCACATTCTCCCGAAAATGAACCGTCATTCCTGGAATTTATTCGCGATTTCTTTCTTTTTCCCCGCTCCTGTTGGTCCCTGCGGTATTCTTCTCCATATCCGGCTTTCACCCCGGCCTTGTCCCGGGTGGGCAAGAGCCTGGCCGGAGGAGGCCGGTACATGGAGTTGGAGACAGAGGAACGCCGAAATTATTCCATGATCCTGATCCGGGTGGTGATGGGACTGGTCTTTCTGCTGGAAGGCTGCCTCAAGTTTCTCCGTCCCGAGGAGATGGGTGCGGGGAGGTTCGAGGCGCTCGGCGTGCCCTTACCGCATTATCTGGCGCCTCTGGTGGGCGTAATCGAGATCTGCGGCGGCACAGCCATCATGCTGAACATCTACGCCGGCGATGCGGCGTTCGCGATGCTGGTGGTTATCATCACGGCCCTGTTTGCCACCAAGTTCCCTATCCTGCTGGGCAGGCCGCTGGGCCCGTTCCCGCTGCAAGGGCTCAAGGAGTATGGCTGGCTAAGCTTTTTCCACCAGGCACGCATGGATTTTTGCCAGGTCTTTTGCCTGTTGGCCATTGTGATCGACTCCGGCCTCAAGGTGGGCAAAAAAAGACGCTGGTACCAGACCGGGCCGATCTAATTGCCCCGAGTCACTTTTACAATTTCCACTTGCCTCAATCGAAGCTGTAGGCGCTGATGGCCGCGCCCATCGGCTCATCGGCGAAGATGCGTGTTCCGGGCGCGTCTCCTCCGGCTCCGGCAGCCACCATCAGGGGAATCAGGTGCTCCTCGCGGGGATGAGCGTAAGCGGCAAACGGCGCTTCGTGCCAGCCGGTCAATAAGGCATCGCGCTCCGCCGCGGGCGACTCGACGGCGCGCGTCAGCCAAGCGTCGAAGGCCTTGGCGCGCTCCGGCGTCTGCGGCTGAAAGTAGCCGCGCAGGTTGTGAAAGCTCATGCCGCTACCAACGATCAGTACGCCCTCTTCGCGCAGGGGATTGAGAGCCCTACCGGCCGCCAGATGCAGTGCCTGCCGGATCGAGCGAAGCTGCCAGAGAGAGCGAGACCACCGGAATCCGCGCCTCGGGGAAAACCACCTTGAGCGGCACAAAGACGCCATGGTCGAAGCCGCGGCTGGCGTTCACCGCCGCGGGCAACCCGGCATTCTTCAGCAGTACTGCCACGCGCGCTGCCAGTGCAGGCTCGCCCGGAGCCGGCCAGGTCAGCCGGTAGGTGTGTTCAGGGAAGCCGGAGTAGTCGAAGATCAGTTCTGGCCGGGCAGCGGCGCTGGCTGTGAAGGCTGTCTCCTCCCAGTGTCCGCTCACGACCACGATGGCTTTGGGTGTAGCTGGCAGAGTTTGGGCGAGACCTTCGAGAAAGCGCCGAGTCTGATCCCAGGTGTCCGCTGGCCCCCAGGTCCAATCCATGAAGAAGCAGGGACCGCCGCCGTGGGGCAGAAAGATGGCGGGCTGACGTTTCGGGGGCATAAGGGAATCTCTTCAGGCAGCTCCGGCCGATTGGCATTCGGCCGGAATCTAGTTGTTCAAAGAACTCTATTAGAGATGCTCCCCGACCCGCGATAGATTCGATCCGGCGCCAGCTCTTATTCAACCGGCCCGGCCATAAAGAACACGTAAACCAGCAGGGCTACACCGACGAAGCCGGGAATCAGGCCGCAAAGGTAGACCGACTCGTCGCGAATCAGCACCCGCAGAAATATAACCAACGCGATGCCCACAGCGACGCAAACGAGGCCGCCGATCTTCATGCCTTCACGGGTCTTGATCCGCGTTTGACGCTCCTCTTCCTTCAGCAGATCGATAGCCGCCTTGGCGCCCTCGCCGGAGGACTCGGTGATCCGCCGGAGGGTCTCCGCCTTATAAAAAGCCTGACGTTCCTTTTGACGGGTGCCGAACCAGACGACGAAGATGACAAAAACAAACGGCGACATGATGGCGACAATCGGAACCAACAAGCCAAGACTCGGAATCAATACATTTTCACCCATCTCTTCCTCCTAGCCGGGGTGTTTCCCCATGCACTTGGTAGGACAGCAGGTTGGTGAATCCGGTTGCATAATTTCAGAAACAGCGCGATCCGCGAGAAAATGCAACCAGAGAGGGAGAGAGTTGGTCATACTATTCGCAGAGGCATGACCTCCAGATGAACGCCGCAACCAGCGCCGAAAACAACCGGGCCGACCTTGCCGATATCGAGCAAGTGCTGGCCGGCGAGGTGAAGGCCTTCGAGGGGATCGTGCGCCGCTGGCAGGGGCCGCTGATCAACATGGCCTGGCGCTACTGCCGGGATCGCGGCCGCGCCGAGGAGATGGCCCAGGAGGCTTTCCTTCGCGCCTGGCGCGGGTTGAGCCATTGGAGGCGGGAATCGAGTTTTTCTACCTGGCTGTTTGCGTTGGCCGCCAACGTCTATCGCTCGGAGTTGAAGCGATTCCCCGCGGAGACTCTGCCGCTGGAATCCGCACCTGAGCCTGCCGGGTTGGCCACGCAGCACAACGAGCTGGCCGCGCAGTTGAGCCAGGATGCGGTTCGGCGCGCCGTGCTGGCGCTGCCTCTGCGCTATCGAGAGCCGGTGGTTCTGTTTTATTTTCACGAGATGGACGTGGCTGCGGCAGCGCACACGCTGGGGATGCCGGAAGGAACCTTGAAGGCTCGACTCTCCAGAGCAAGGACGCTGTTGCGACAACGATTTCCGCGGCTGGATGAGGAGCACAGTACAAGAAAGGTATTCACGCTGGATACAAGAAAGGAGGCCGCAGAATGAATCGAAAGAGAAAAGTTGGCAGCGAAGCCGACCACGCGAGGATCGAAACGGAGATCGGCCACATTCTGGCGACGGAAGAAGAGCTGATGCCCTCCTCGGGCTTTGTGACCTCGGTGATGGAATGCGTGCAGCAAGAGGCCGCGTTGCCCGCGCCCACACCCTTCCCGTGGATGAAGGCGATTGTTCTGATTCTGCTGACTAGCGGAGCCGTCAGCTGGGGCGTGGTTGAGCTGGTTCGCATGGGTATGCCGGGGATCGGCCTGAACGGATTCAGTCAACTCGGACTGAGTTGGCTGACGATCATTCCACAGCACCTTTCCGCTGACCTTACGCGTTCCTTGGAGCTTGCAGGATGGGTGGCGCTGGCGCTGGGTTCCTCTCTTGTTTCATGGCTGCTTTCGCGCCGCCTGGCCGGGCGCGGAGGGCTGCTGTAGAGCGGCTTTGCAGGAGGCAACCGCGATGGCTGACCCTTTCAACCTCGAACGCTTTGTGAGCGCGCAGGCCGCGGTCTTTGCGCGGGTGGTGGAGGAGTTGCAGGCGGGAGAAAAGCGCGGCCACTGGATCTGGTTTATCTTTCCGCAGATGAAGGGGCTGGGACACAGCTCGCAGTCGGAGTATTTCGGCATTGGCTCGCTGCAAGAGGCCGCGGCCTATCTGCGGCATCCGGTTCTGGGTGAGCGGCTGCGGCAATGCACGCGGCTGGTGACGCAGGTGGATAGGCGCCCGATCAGCCGGATTCTCGGCTATCCCGACGATATAAAATTTCGCTCCTCGATGACGTTGTTTGCCCGCGCCGCCGAGGAGGCTGGGTTAGATGCAGCCGAATTCAACGACGCGCTGAAGAAGTACTTCAACGGCGAGGGTGATGCGCTGACACTGGCTATCCTGCGGTAAGGCTACTCAATGGCGAAGACGGCGTAGACGGTGGCTTCTTCGCGGATGGTCTGGGGGCGGATTTCGAGCGGTGGACCTGAAACGATAGAAGATAACGAGGCTGACGAAGTGTTCAAATACACTCCCTGTGCTGGACGCGCGAAATATATCTTCGTATTCGGCGTCTCGTTACTGGCGTAGATCAGTGCACCCAACTTCACGTTCAGTCCATTGGCCATTTTAATGGCAACCTCGCGCGCTTTTATCAAAGCATTACCGGCTGCCTTGGCTTGCAAGTCCTTTCTCCCAGAAAAACGCCATTCAATCGCACCGCTCTTATTTGCGCCTGCGGCAATCGCCACGCGTATCGCCTCTGCTGCTGATTGCGGAGGTACATTCACCTCCCATGATTGGCGGAAGATATACTGTTCCTTCGACAGCTGCTCTGGCTTTTCCTTTTCGTCAAAGTTGTTATTGCGCTCCACACCTTGCATTGAACTCTCGATAGCCTTGTCCTCGACTCCGGCTTTATGCAATGCCTCCAAAATCGCGTGCGATAACCTGCCCCCGTCGGCAGTAACGGTCAGCGAATCAGGCCCGAATATCTCGAAACCAATGGTAATGGCGGCAATGTCGGCCGTTGCCGTGGCCTCATCCGTAGTACTGATCGCAATGGTCTTATTCTCGCGGTTGATCTGAATGGTTTGCGCGGAGAGTAAACCAGCCGCCATAATTCCAAGAACTAAACCTGCCAATAACCGAGAAAAACGCAACATAAATTTGCCTCCTGAACTTGCAGCGGAAGGATAGCACAACCAATCTCGTGACTTCTCAATCCCTTCCGAAGATTCGATTATGGCATGTCATCGAAATTTCCTGCTATACTCGCAGGGACTTTTTTCTGTCCGGTTTTTCGTTTTCTAAGACAGGATGGAAGCGGCGGCCAAGCAGGATTCAAAGCTGCTGTAAATAAGTTTTAGAACCATCGCAACTGTTCGCACAACCTCGGGTCTAAAAGAACGGAAATCCCTATCCAATCCAAAGGAAGGCCGAAGATGAAGAAAGCCGCCCTGATTATTCTGCTTACCGGCATTGCTCTGACCCAATTGACTGCTCAGCAGCCTGAAACAGCCCCGCCTGCGCAACCCGCTCCGCAAGCGCAAGCGCCCTCGGCGACGCAAGACACGCCAGCGCAACCAACTCCGCCCGCGCAAACACCGAGCGCAACGCAAGAGCCGCCCGCGCAACCAGCTTCTCCGGCGCAGCCTCCGAATACGGCCCAGCCTACTGGTCCGGCGCAGCCTCAGAACCCTGCGAAGCCTGCCAATAGCAGCACTGGCACGACCACGTTCCATATCACATCGCGCCTGGTAATACTCGACATGGTCGTCGTGGACGGCAAAGGCGCAATCGTCAAGGATCTGAAGAAGGACGATTTCAAGGTGGAAGAAGCCGGCGAGCCGCAAACTATTCTCAACTTTGAAGTGGCGGGAGCGCATACCCCCAAACCGGATATAACCATCAATTCCACCGCCGACCTGGATCGCCTGGCGCCGAATGCTCCCGTCGACATCATCCTGCTCGACGAGTTCAACACGCGCTTCGAGGACATGGCCTTCGCGCGCTACTCGCTGAAGAAGTATCTGGATAAGCAGCCGGATAAGCTGGTTACGCCGACGATGCTGATTGCGGTCGATTTGCAGCACTTTACCGTGTTGCACGACTACACGCAAAACAAGGAAGAGATTCTTGACGCGCTGAAACATCACTTCGTGGCTTATCCCTGGCAGGTTCACCAATACGCGTGGGTGGCGGAGCGCTACAACATGGCCTTCATTACGCTGCGGCGCACGGCGCAGGCGGTGATGGGCCATCCCGGGCATAAAAACATGATCTGGCTCGGCCGTGGCTTTCCGCCATCGCGTCTTATGGGTAAGGGTTGGTCCCTGGACACGGAGAACCGGATTAACAACGCCGTGCAGGAATGCGTGAATGTGCTGCGAGATGCGCGGGTGACGCTTTACACCATTGATCCGGCGGGCGTGATGATGGACCCGGGCATTTATGGCAGCGACTATATTTACGGCAGCTCGATCGCGGCTGATCCATTTGGGGGCAACTACGTGTTCAACCGGATGGCGAAGGCGACCGGCGGCCGGACACTCTACGGCCGCAACGATGTAGATAAGGAAGTCCAGACTGCCATTCAAGACGGAGCGAACTTCTATTCGCTCACCTACCGGCCAACGAACACCACAATGGATCCGCAGAAATTCCGCAGAATCAAGGTTACCGTGAATCAGCCGGGGATGAAGGTCATCACTCGCGAGGGCTATTACATGCAGTATGGTCCCGGGCGAGTGAATCCGGAGAACCCATCACGGCGCCTGATGGCCGATCTGGCCGCCGCTGATTCCAGCAACATGGTCTATGACGGAATTCCTATCACGATACGGCAGTTGGCCAACGAGCCCGATTCGTTCGCGGTGCATGTTGATGGGCACGGATTGGTGTGGTCTGTCGCAACCGAGAGTCAGCCGCGGCGTACCGAAGTGATCCTTGACATTTCCTCCTTCGATAAGAAGGGCAAAGAGTTGAAGCGCGATGCAAAGGTTGTGAAGTTTTCTGCACCGCCCTCCGTCCCACCCACAGGCAGGCTGCTGCGGGACATCAATATTCCCTGCAAGATCGATCACAATCCGAAGGTGACGCGCGTTCGTTTTACAGTCCGCGTGTCGGCCACCGGGCGCATTGGGACGGCAGATTTGACGCTGGGACAAGAGGCAGGCAAGGAAGTTACGAAAAAATAGGCTGGCTTGGTTGATCGAAAGCCGCCGGAGTCTTCGGCTGGGGCGGGTTGGAGCTGGACTTATTTCGGCTCTCTACTTTGCCCCTACGTGCCTGGCGCCAAACTCCCGGAGTTTGGCGAGGGTTGCGGCTGCCTGGCCGGAGTCGATGGCTTCCGCGCCTAGCCGGACGCCTTCCTTCAGATCATCGGCCAGCCCAGCGGCGACAAGAGTTGCGGCGGCGTTCAGCAGCACAATGTCGCGCCGCGCGCCGGGAATGCCGGTGAGCACGTCGTAGAGCAAAGCCTTGTTGGTGGCGACATCGCCGCCGGTAAACTGATCGAGCGTAGTACGGGGCAGGCCGGCCATCTCCGGGGTGATGCGAGCGGCGTGCAGGGCGGATTCGCCAGACTCAGATTCCTCAATGCGCGCCACGATGGATTCGCCGGTGGTGGTCAGCTCATCGATTCCATCTGTCCCGTGGACGACGAAGGCTCGCTTAGCGCGGAGAGCCGCGAGCGTGCGGCCCACCAGGAGGACCTTGCTTGGCGAGAGCACGCCGATGACCTGATTGCGCGCCCCGGCCGGGTTGGTCAGCGGACCGCAGAGATTGAAGATGGTCCGGAAGCCGAGTGCACGGCGCAACGGCCCCAGAGCCTTCATGGTGGGGTGATAGATCGGTGCGAAGAGAAAGACGAAGCCGGTCTGGCGTAGGCACTCGACGGCCAGAGCAGGCCCTAATTCAATGGGCACGCAGAGAGCTTCGAGCACGTCGGCCGCGCCGCACAATGAGGTGACCGCGCGGTTGCCGTGCTTGGCTACCTTGGCTCCGGCCGCGGCGGCCACCAGCGCCGCGCCGCAGGAGATGTTGAAGGTGAGCGGACCTCCGCCGCCGGTGCCGACGGCGTCGACCAGCTCGTCCCGCTCCGCATCCGTGAAGGGGAGCGGTGTGACGCGCCGGCGCATCACGTCGACAAAGCCGGCCAGCTCCGGCGCCTGTATGCCACGGGTCGCCAGCACGGCGAGCAGCGCAGCGGTCACCACCTCGGGCACCGCGCCGGAGAGGATCTCCTCCAGCGCGCTGGCAGCCTGTTCGCGGGTCAGCGCCGCGCCGTCCTCGGCCATCGGTTTTAATAGCTCCTTCAGAGAGGCCATATGTAATATGGTACCGACTCAAAGCGGCATTGCGAAGCATAAAGAATTTCGCACACGTTCTTGTTTGCCCGATCTTCAGCGGGCAGGATAGTATTTGGATACCGCTAACACGGCACCGGCTCACCGGAACCCTCCGGAGGCGGTTCCGAATCCCCAAGGTCAGCGGAGAGAACGGTCCCTACCAATATGAAGATTCACGAGTATCAGGCGAAAGAAATCCTGGCGAAGTACGGCGTGGCCGTGCCCCGGGGCGAAGTGGCCAACACGCTGGAGGAAGCTTCGGCGGCGGCCCGCAAACTTTTTGCCGGGGCCGCAAGCGGCGTCGTGGTCAAGGCGCAGATTCACGCCGGAGGGCGCGGCAAGGGCGGCGGCGTGAAGGTGACGCGCACACAAGAGGAGGCTGAGAAGCACGCCAAGAACATTCTCGGCATGACGCTGGTGACGCACCAGACCGGGCCGCAGGGGCAGAAGGTCCAGCGGCTGCTGATTGAAGAGACGGCTGCCATCGAACGCGAGCTTTATCTGGGCATTGTGCTGGACCGCGTGACCGGCAGGCTGGTCTTCATGGCCTCACAGGCGGGCGGCATGGAGATTGAGGAGGTGGCCGCAAAGACCCCCGAGGCCATCTATAAGGAGAGCATTGACCCGGCGATCGGCTTTGGAGCATGGCAGGCGCGCAAGCTGGCCTTTGCGCTGGGACTGAAGCCGACGCAGATCAACACGGCTGTGGGATTTTTGCAGAGTTTGTACAAGGCTTTCGTCGAGACTGACGCGTCGCTGGTGGAGATCAATCCGTTTATCACCACTACCGACGAGAAGCTCTTTGCGCTGGATGCGAAGATTACCTTTGACGACAACGCACTGTTTCGCCACCCGGAGATCAAGGCGCTGCGCGACACGGCCGAGGAAGATCCGCTGGAGGTGGAGGCGAGCAAGTACGCGCTGAACTACATCAAGCTGGATGGGTCGATTGCCTGCATGGTGAACGGCGCGGGCTTGGCCATGGCGACGATGGACATTATTCAGTACGCCGGTGGCAGTCCGGCGAATTTTCTGGATGTGGGTGGCGGGGCGACACAGGAGCAGATTGAGCACGCATTTGAAATCCTGATCGCCGACGCGAATGTGAAGGCGATTTTCATCAATATCTTCGGCGGCATTCTGCGCGTGGACCGGCTGGCCACGGGGGTAGTGGCGGCTGCGCGCAATCTGAAGGTGAAGGTTCCCATTGTGCTACGGCTGGAAGGCACGAATGTGGAGGAAGGCCGCAGGATTTTGAAGGAGTCGAGGTTGAATTTTCAAGTAGGCGAAACGATGAAGGACGCGGCAGAGTTGGCGGTGAGAGCAGCCGCGAGCGTGGGGGCATAAGATGGCCGTTTTGGTGAATAAAGAAACTCGACTCATTGTTCAGGGAATTACCGGCAAGGAAGGCACCTTCCACGCCATGAGTTGCGCGGAGTACGGCACCAAGGTTGTGGGCGGAGTGACGCCGGGCAAAGGCGGGACAACGCACGAGGGCTGGCCGGTCTTCAACACGGTAGCAGACGCAGTTGCCAAGACCGGCGCCAACGCGACGATGATTTTTGTTCCGCCGCTGTCTGCCGCCGACGCCATTCTCGAAGCCGAGGACGCGGGAATTCCTCTGATCGTCTGCATCACCGAGGGCATTCCCACGCTGGACATGGTGAAGGTGTGGGCCAAGCTCAAAAATTCGAAATCGCGGCTGGTTGGGCCGAACTGCCCCGGCGTAATCTCACCGGGCAAGGCCAAGGTCGGCATCATGCCGGGGCGCATTCACCTGGAAGGCTCGGTGGGCATTGTCTCCCGCTCGGGGACGCTGACGTATGAGGCGGTGTATCAGCTTACGCAGCGGGGCATCGGGCAGTCGACCGCGATTGGAATCGGCGGCGACCCCATCATCGGCACCACGCACATCGATGCGCTACGCCTGCTCAACAACGATCCGGAGACCGAAGCGATCATTATGATTGGCGAGATTGGCGGCTCGGCTGAAGAGGCCGCCGCCATGTTCGTCAGAAAGCACGTGAAAAAGCCGGTGGTGGGGTTCATCGCCGGGCAGACCGCGCCTCCGGGCCGCCGCATGGGCCACGCGGGCGCCATCATCAGCGGCGGACAAGGCACGGCTGCTGAAAAGATGAAGGCCATGACCGCGGCGGGGATTCACGTTGTTGTATCGCCTGCGGAGATTGGGGCCACGCTGGCGCGGGTGATTGGCAAAAGCTAGCTTTTAGCTGCTAGCTTCTAGCCTCTAGCTTTTCATACGAAGGCCCACCGTGATGGTGGGCCTTCGTGCGTCAGTGGCGTTGCATCGTGGCTGAAATTGTGCCGTTCTGAAGATCAAAATTCATCTTTACACTATGCCGAAGTCGGATTAGCATCGATTTGGCTTCCTGTGCGCTGCTCATGGAGCAACTGTTTCAGTACCAGCAACAGAAAGGATGCGATATGCGCAAATGGGGCATCATCATCACATTGTTTTACGCGTTGATTGTTTTGGGTCTTCTTGTCCCGGTTTATGTGTTCCTTGCCGCGGATGACAGGCTCTTTTCTCCTATTTTCTATAACAACGTCATTCATGGGTACGAATACTGGGGTGTGTGGTTATTCCTTGCGGTAGTGCTGTCTGGACAGGCTATCCTGCTTTTCTTGTCTGTCGATACCTCTTTCAAACGCCGCAAGCCCAGAGCGCATGTTGCTATCTCCTATATCGCCGCATCCATATTGTTCTCACTTCTCACCTTCGCCGCCATATTTTCTCTCGGGATTGCGGTCTATGGCGGCAATTTTGGGGGTAAGCATGCAGACAGTACACCTCAAGTTCTGGGTTTCTGCGCATTCCTGTGGCTGGCCTGGGGAATACTTTTCTACTTGTATTTCCGGAAATCTACCAACATAACCACGCGCTTAGTTTCGTGGCTGCTGAAAGGCAGCGTATTGGAGCTATTGATCGCGATTCCAAGCCATGTGATTGTCCGCCGTCGTGGTGAGTGTACGGCGCCGGCCGTTACCAGTTTCGGCATTGTCTCGGGTATCGCAGTGATGTTGCTCTGTTTTGGTCCGAGTGTCCTGTTGCTGTACAAGAAACGCATGGACGCTTACGGTGCGCGCAGTTCCAAATAGTAGCGATTGGTGAAGGCAAAGGCCCGCTGAATTGGCGGGCCTTCGCGCTTGTTGCTGATTTGGCCTTACCAGACGCGACACGGCTTGGGGTTCACCATCGCCGCCGTCTTCTTGCAACTGAAACTCTTGGCGAACTCCGGCAAATCCTGAAGGATGGTGTTGGTGCGGTACTCGTCGGGCGCGTGGGGATTGCCTTGCGCCTGCGTGCGCAGTTGTTCGGGGCGCGTCTGCGTGCACCACTGTTGCGCATAGGCGATCCAGAAGCGCTGCTCGGGCGTGTAGCCGTCCATGGTGGCGGCCATGTCCACGTGTGCGGCCTGGGCCTTATCTTGCCATGCAATCCAGGCCAGCCACGTGCCGCCCAAATCGGCCAGATTCTCGCCCAGCGTGAGCTTGCCGTTGAGGTGAACGCCGGGAACCGCCTCGATAGCGTCATATTGCTTGACCATGCAATCGGCCCGCTCGTTGAACTTCTGCTCATCCTCTTTGGTCCACCATTCGCGCAGGTTGCCTTCCTTGTCAAACTGGCGGCCCTCATCATCGAAGCCATGAGTCAGCTCGTGGCCGATGGTGGAACCCATGTCGCCATAGTTGGCCGCGTCGTCCTCCTTGCCACTGAAGAATGGAGCCTGCAGGTAGCCGGCGGGAAAGTTCACGTTATTCATCTGCGGGTCGTAGTATGCATTCACGGTGGGTGGGGTCATCATCCACTCGCCCTTGTCCACCGGCTTGCCGATCTTGGCAAGGTCGCGCGCAAATTCAAACTGGTGGGCGCGCATCTGATTGCCAAGGGCGTCGCCGCGAACGATCGAGAGCGTGGAGTAGTCGCGCCATTTGTCCGGGTAGCCAATCTTGTTCATCACCCCGACCAGTTTTTCCTTGGCCTTAATCTTGGTGGCGGCGCTCATCCAGTCAAGCCCGTCGATGTCCTTGTCCATGGCCCGTTCGATGGCCTGCGTCATGTCGAGGGTGCGCTGCTTTTCTTCGGGCGAGAAGTAGCGTGCCACGTAAACCTGGCCCAACGCTTCGCCCAGCTCGCGGTCCACACGAGTGGTGCAACGCTTCCAGCGGTCCTGCTGCTTCTCAGCGCCGTTGAGCGTGTGCGAGTAGAAGTTCCAGTTCTCCCGGTCAAAGCTCTCCGGCAGGCTGGTTCCCGCGAAGGCGTGGAGCAGGTGCCAGCGCAGATAGGCGCGAATTTGCTCAATGGGCGTGTTAGCCAGTAGCTCGTCGAACTCGGCAAAGTATTTGGGCTGCATGTCGTTGGCTTTGCCCGCGGCGGGAGCATGCGCCGCAACAACGTAATCAGCGAACGAGAAATGCTTCAGTTCCTTCTCAAAGCTGAGAACGTCGGTGGGGTGGTTGATGTTTTGCGGGTCGCGCCGCTGGGTGATGGTGAGCGAGGCTTTGGCCAGGCGAGTTTCGATGGCCATCACAGTGTCAGCGTCTTTGGCGGCCTGCGCCTCCGGCTCGCCGGCCAGCATGAAGATCTTCTTTACGTGAGCCACGTATTGCTGGCGCTGCTCGACAGATTTGGCGTCGGTGCGGAAGTAGTAGTCGCGCTCCGGCAGGCCGAGACCGCCCGCTCCATAGAAGCTGATGACAGAGGTGGAATCTGCGAAGTCCTGATTCGAACCCATGTCGAAGAAAGCGCGCACGCCGATGGAATGCAGGTGCGCTAAAAGCGCGGGCAAGCCGGCAGATGTTTTCAGAGCGGTAATGCGGTCCAGCTCCGGCTGCAGCGGCGCAAGGCCCAACTTATTGACAGTAGCCGTATCCATGCAACTGGCGTACTCGTCGCCGATCTTTTGTTCATTCGCGGTGCGAGTGACAGCGGGCGCGGAGGTGCTTTCGAGAATTTGTTTCAGGCGCAGGCGATTCAGCTCGGCCAGCTCGGTAAAGCGGCCATAGGAGACTTGGTCTGGGGGCAGCGGATTGCGCTTGAACCAACCGTTGCAACTGAAGCGGTAAAAGTTATCGCAGGGGTCGATGGATTTGTCGACCAGGGAGGCATCGAAGACGCGCAACTCAGGTGCGGGCACGGAGGCGGGCGCGGCGGTTTGGCAGAGCGCGGGAGGAACCATCAGCCCGGCAACAGTGAAGGCGACCAATAGAAGTGAGCAGCGATAGGGTGAAACGGCGAGGCGCAACATGCGGAAACTTTACCAGATTGGACCCTGTGAGCGGCAGCCCCTCGTATATCGCCGCAGATTACAATGGGATGGAAGACAAAATCCCCGCAGGAGAAAACATCCGTGGCGCAACGCACCTTCAGCATCATCAAGCCGGACGCGGTCCGCAAAGGATTCACCGGAGCCATTCTGGCCGAGATCGAAAAGGCCGGCTTTCAGATCGTGGCCATCAAGAAGCAATCGATTTCCAAGGAGCAGGCCAAGGGATTCTATGCCGTTCATGTGGGCAAGCCGTTCTTTGAGGGGCTGTGCGAGTTCATGTCTTCTGGGCCGCTGGTTCTGATGGTTCTGGAGAAGGAGAACGCGATTGCCGATTGGCGGAAACTGATGGGCGCGACCAATCCGGCCAATGCAGACGAAGGAACGATTCGTAAAAAGTTTGCCGGCTCGATGTCGGAGAATGCCGTACACGGGTCGGATGGCGAGGAGACGGCGGCCTTTGAGATTGGGTACTGGTTTGCGGGGTATGAGATGGTCTAGCGTCAGTTTGGAGGTCCCGATGATTCGCAGGACTGCAAGTTACATCGCCATCTTCTCGATTTGTCTTTCGGGGCAGGCCTTCAGCCAGTCCTCGCGAGAGATTCCGCTCGATAGCACTGAGAAGCTCGAATTGCGCAACGTGAAAGCGGACTTCGTCACTTATCGCGGATACCCAGCCGTTCGCATCACGGATATTGCGCCTCCGGGAGCTGGAGATGACGACAGATTGGCTATCGTAAAGGGAACGTCATTCGCGGACGGCACAATTGAAGTTGCTCTGGCTGGTGATACTGCGGAAGACGCCCCCGCCTCTCGCACGCGGTTTTGTTGGAATCGCCTTTCGCGTGGTAGATCGTTCCCGTTTCGAGCGCTTCTACATCCGACCCAAGAATGGCAGATCTGACGACCAGTTGCAGCGAAATCATTCAACCCAGTACATCTCGATTCCGGGATTTCCATGGAACAAGTTGCGTAGCGAGACTCCGGGGAAATATGAGTCCTACGTTGACCTGGTCCCTGGACAGTGGACAACAATCAAGATTCAGGTTACGGGACAAACCGCAAAGATGTATGTGAATGGATCCGACCAGCCGGTGCTGATTGTCAACGACCTCAAACAGCCGCTCACAAAGGGCGCAATCGCGCTGTGGGTGGGGCCGGGAACCATCGCCCACTTTGCCGGATTGAAGGTCACACCCTGAGATCAAAGCGCCACCCTATCCGTCTCCGAACAGATCGTCGATCTTTTGGCGCAGCGCGGCGACTTCCTGGCGCAACTCAGCGACTGTCGCTTCCAACTGCGTAATGCGCTCTTCGTGACCTGCGTCCTGCTCTGCGCCCGGTCCCGCTTCCCGTCGCGCGAAGGCCGGCTCGGCTGCAATCGACTCCACGCCGCCGGAGAGCAGATGCGCGTAACGGGACTCCTTGGTTCCCGGCTGGCGGGGGAGGACGGCTGCCAGTGGCGGCGTGCGCTCCATCAGTTTTTGCAATGCGGCCAACACATCCACGATTTCTTCGAAGCGGTGCAGGCGCTCGGTGCGTCCGCGCAACTCGCCGGGAGTCTGCGGGCCACGTAACAGCAGCACGCAGAGGAGCGCCGTCTCCGCGCGGCTGAAGTTGAAGGCCTCGCCCAGCCAGTGCTCGTACTTGGCGACGCGACCGTCGGCGGAGCGCGCGCGGCCGGCCAGATGCAGGTCTTCCAGGCCGTGCAGAGCCTGGCGAACCGCTTCTTCGTCGAGCGCCATCACAGGCTCGCGGTTTGAGCGCTGATTGCAGGCGTTGATGAGCGCGTTGAGGGAGAGCGGATAATACTCCGGCGTAGTCACTTCTTTTTCAACCAGGGCGCCCAGGACGCGGGCCTGGGCGGCGGTGAGGACGAATGGAGCAGTCGGGTTTAGATCGGGAGAGGACATAGGTCTATTTTGCCACTACACCTTTTAGCGCACCAAACAAAAAGAAACCCCGCTCAAGCAGTGCTTGAACGGGGCTTCTGTTATGAAATGAAATTTCTTATCGCTTGCCCTTGATGGTGATGGGGCTGCCACCTGACTTTTTGGCGGCGCGGCGGGCGGCGATCTCGTGCATCTCCTTGCCCATGCTGGACTGATTGATGCCCAGCTGCATGGCCAGATTGATTACGTTGCCAGTTCCCCAGTAAAGGGCCAGGCCAGAGGCAAAGTGCAGCATGGTAAAGCCGAAGATGGCGGGCATCATGATGGCCATCATCTTGCGCTGGGCGGGGTCCATGCCCGGCGAGGGGGTAATGAACTGCGTAACAAACATGGTGACGATGATGAGGATGGGCAGGATATACCTGGGGTCGGGCGTGGAGAGATCGGTGAGCCAGAACCAGCCGGCCTGGCGCAATTCGACGGCGTTGAGCAGGACGCGATAGTAAGCGAAGAACAAGGGCATCTGAACGAGCATGGGCAGGCAACTGCCGTACATGTTGACGCCCTCGGTCTTGTAGAGGGCCATCATCTCGGCGTTCATCTCGGCCTTCTTGGGGTCGGTTGCCTTGAGATTCTTATAGCGCTGCTTGATGGCCTCGACCTTGGGCTGGATGCGCATCATCTTCAGCGAGGACTTCATCATCATGAATCGTGTGGGCAGCATGAGGAGGTTGAAGATGACGGTGACGATGATGATGGCCCAGCCCCAGTTGTAGACGCCGGGGCCCAGCCGTTCGTGGAGGTAGCGCAGGGCCAGGTAGAGAGGCTTGGCGATGATGGTGAACCAGCCGAACTGAGTGAGCGACTCGAGCGAGGGTCCGGTGGGCTTGCCGTCGGCGCCGGTGGCGTGGATGGATTTGAGCACATCGGTTTCTTTCGGGCCGGCGAAGAGGCGCACGCGTGTCAAGCCGCTGGTGTCTCCCACGGCAAGGCCAATCACATCGGAGGGCCTTTTCTGGCTGTTGGGATCGCTGGGGTCGCTGGACAGCTCGATGGCGTTGTGCAGCGTGACCACGGTGAAACGCGTGGGCGTGTCGGGCAGAAAGGCGGCGGCAAAATAAAGATCGCTGACAGCCGCGAAGTCGAAGGGCTGATCGAGCGTGCCATTGCCGCTGACCTTCTTGGCGTCTGTCGAGTCGTCCTTGCCGTCCAGCGACCAGGCAAACTTACCGTAGGCGAAGTGCATGGGCTCAGTCTGGTCGCCGAGGCCGCTGGGCCATGCCAGCAGGGCGCGCACCGGAATGCCGTTGCGTTTCACCTCGACTTCGGCTGTGATCACATAGCTCGAGTCGAAGCGGAAGGTCTTCACCGCATCCAGGCCATTGGCGGCGTAGTGGAAGGTCAGCGAGCCGGGAGCCTGGAGAACGCCGGCGGGCGAGGCAGCGCCGGAGATGGTGACCTGGTAGAGGGCCTCGTTCAACTGTTTGGTCAGCTCCGGCTCATATGTGTAGAGCGAGAGCGGCAGACCAAAGGCGGTGGTCTTCGAATTGACCAGGTCAAGCTGCTGGCCGCCTGGGCCGGTATGGTCCTTGTACTGGCTGCCCTTCAGAATCCAGTGCTCGACCTGCGCTCCCTGGTTGGTGAAGACGATCTTCAGGTTCGCGTTCTCTACCGTTGTCTTCTCAATGGCGGAGGCGACGATGGCCTGAGTGGCAACCGGGGGAGCCTGGACCTGCACTGCGGCTGACCGCGGCTGGGCCGTGGAGGCGGCCGGCTGCGAGGGCTGTGGCTGGTTTTGATTCTGAGCCTGGGTTTGGGCAGCGGGCGCCGGTGTGGCCGGCTGCTTGGACTTGGTAAAGTACTCGAAACCGAGAAGGACGACGAGAGCCAGAATGGTCATCGACAACAGGCCGCGCATATCGCCGCCGCTGCCGCCGCTTCCGCCCGGAGCTTGAAGATTGGGGTTGCTGAATTCTGCCAATGTAAACTTCCTATTCGTTCAGGGCCTGGTCAAAGGCCGTGGAGGAGGCGCGCCGTCAGGCTGCCGCTCTTCCTATGGTAACGGTTTGTGGGGCGTGTGGCGTGAAATCGGTGCCGGTGGCACGGGGTCAAGACCGCCGCGCGTAAAGGGATGGCAGCGCAACAGCCGCCAGAGTGCCAGGGCCGTGCCGCGCAGGGGCCCGTGCGTGGCGATGGCGACGGAGGCATACTCCGAGCAAGTGGGCAGGAACTTGCAGCCGTGGCCGGGTGAGATCGAATGAAGTGCCGGGGAGAGCCAGCGGCGGTAGAAGGCGAGCAGCGCGAGCAGTATGCGGCTCATAGCGCCTGCTGCGTTCCTGGCGGGGTGGAATTCTGTGTCATGCGTGCAGCCTCGATCTTCGCCTGCTGAAGGATACGCACGATTTCTGCCTCAAGTTTCTTGAAATCCATGGTGAGCACAATTCGCCTCGGATGGAGGATGAGATCGCAGCCCGGGGGCAGCAGGTCCAGGTGACGGCGCAGGGCCTCCTTCATGCGGCGCTTGATGCGATTGCGCTCGTGGGCTTTGCCCAGAACCTTGCCGGCGGTGAGGCCAACGCGCGGGCCGGTTGGGGTCCCCCTCGACTCGGGATGGCTGGACGGGGAGTCTGAAACAGGGCTGGCGGGTGATTGCGGCGCCACGGGGTCCCCAGCGAGCGATTTTTGCTCGTTGGGGTGGGGGGCCAGGAACCAGCTCATGGAGGCGGACTGGCGCTTGCGGCTTGCCGCATAGGTGCGTTGATAGTCGGAGTGCTTGCGCAGGCGCACGCATGTAAAAGACTGGCGCGGAGCAGGCTTGAGAGAGGTGGTCATGGGGAAGCCAGAAGGCGATTCAGCCGAAATACTGTCAGATTGAGCCAGATTCCGGCTGGAACAAACTGCAGGCAGGGTTAGTCGCGGAAGCCCGCGCTGACGGCCACGCGCTTGCGGCCAGTGGCGCGACGGCGGCTGAGCACGGCTGCGCCGGCCTTGGTCTTCATGCGAGCGCGGAAGCCATGGGTTTTCACGCGTTTGCGTCGATTGGGTTGAAATGTGCGCTTAGGCATGAAAATGCGCTCCTGTTTATTGATTGAAATCTTCGCCGATAGCGGTTTTCCAAATCACGCTTGCCAGAAGCCACAATAGTCGAGTGGCTTTTTCTTTAAGAAAAAGCCACCCCACACATATTTGGCTAGGGCGAATGAAATTTGGAAAACCGCTCTAGACGGTAAGTACTTAGTGTATCGCAAGTTGGGCCAGGAATCCAGCGGGAAGCGGGGCGAGGGGGGAATTGCTCCGGACCTCCTGGGCAGAAAAAACAAGGACCTGGCGATAGCCTGCCCTGAGCGCAGTCGAAGGGGCGAGACACCCACAAGCTTGTGTTCTCTGAAAAAAATACTCTCGAATGGTTGCGGCGAACGCTATTCCGGTTGCTTTTAGCAGACACTCTGGTAACTTTACCGGCGAGTTTCACCATCCATGGTGCAACTAACGTAGACGCAAAAAAACTTCTGTGAAAGATTGATTAAAGCGACCCCCAAATGTGCTACTCTTGGGACCGTCCTAGAAAGTTTCCCAGCGTCCCACGGAACTAGATTCACACCGGCCCGAATTTCATTCTGGCCCCTGACAATGTCAGGAACCAGTCAGCGGCGATTCGACAGAAGGCCCAAGGCCTTGTGCCATGAGGAAGCCGTTGCGCAAGTACGTAAGATGAACATGCCTGCAACGAATAGGCGACAAGCAAGGATCTGCACGATGGCATACGCAATTTCGCCGGCGACGGCTCCCAATCCATGGATTCAGATACTCTCTGCGCTTGAGATGAAGGTGAATCGCCAGTCTTTCGAGACTTGGCTTAAGCCCACCAAGTACAGCCATATAGTCAACCGCACGCTGTACGTGCGCGTGCCCTCGTCGCAGTTTCAAAACTTGGGGGATCTGTATGGCGACCTGATCCAGGAGGCCATCGAGCAGCAGAGGCTGGAGCTGGACGACGTGAGCTTTGTGACCAGCGAGGATGACCCCTCGATTCCGCCGGTGCGCAAGGACGGCGGCTTCGGGCCGGTTCCAGCTCGCACGCCCACGGCGCCGGCGCCGCGCTCCCCAGAGCAGGCGCGCTTCGACTGGTCCACCGCGGCGCAACTCAATCCGCGCTACACCTTCGACGCCTTCGTCATCGGCAACGGCAATCAGTTTGCCCGCGCAGCTTCACTGGCGGTAGCCGAGCGGCCCTCGAAGGCCTACAATCCTCTGTTTCTGTATGGTGGCGTGGGCATGGGCAAAACCCACCTGATGCACGCCATTGGCCACGAGGTGAAACGCCGCCAGCCGGTGGCTAACATCTGCTATGTCTCGGCGGAAAAGTTCACCAACGAGATGATCACCTCGTTGCGCAACGACCGCATGACCAGCTTCCGCGACCGTTTCCGCTCGGTGGACGTGCTGCTGATCGACGACATCCAGTTCATCGCGCAGAAGGAACGCACGCAGGAAGAATTTTTTCACACTTTCAACGCGCTGCATGAGAGCATGAAGCAGATCGTGATTGCCTCCGACCGTCCGCCCAAGGAACTGGCGGAGATTGAGGACCGTCTGCGTTCGCGCTTTGAGATGGGCTTGATTGCCGACATTCAGCCGCCCGATCTGGAGACCAAGGTCGCCATCCTCCAAAAAAAGGCAGAGTCCGAGCAGGTGCAGTTGCCCGCCGACGTGGCGTTGTTCGTGGCCTCCAACGTGCGCACCAATGTGCGCGAGCTTGAAGGCGCCATGACGCGTCTGATCGCCTGGTGCCAGCTCAACCACATGGAGATCACGCTGGCCTCCACCCAGCAGTGCCTCAAGCAGTTCATCGACATGCAGGTGCGCAAGATCACCATCGAGGCCATTCAGCGCGCCGTCAGCGAGAACTTCGGCATGAGGCCTACGGACCTGAAGCAGAAGAACAACTCGCGCAACGTGGTGGTGCCGCGGCAAATCGCCATGTACCTGGCCAAGCAGATGACCGAGGCAAGCCTGCCGGAGATCGGCCGCCAGTTCGGCAACAAACACCACACCACAGTGATGCACTCGATTGGTAAGATCGACGAGCAGCGCCGCGAAGACAAGGACCTGCAACGCACGCTGAACAAGCTGCAGGAGCAGTTGAACGCGTAGCCACCCGCGCCACCTGCGGTGGGGCCAAATGCCTTCAGCTGGGCTGCGTGTGAGAGACTGCGCGTAATGATCCTAGGTCTGAAAAGCCGGACCGGTTACACGGTAGATAGACTATTGACAAGATTTTCAATTCCTAGCACGATGACTAAGTATTGATAGAAAGATTAGGCACATGGAGTTGTAGGCTGTGGCCACTAGGTGTTCAGCTTTAGGTAGATTTGGAGGATTATTTACACCATGCATTATGAGTGCCGGAATAACGAATGTCCAAAGTTCCGCACGTTGGTAAAGACGAGGACTGCGGCCAACTATGGGTATGAATGCCGTATATGTTATGAAAAATTGAAGGCAATATGGCCTCCCACCAAACGTGATTATTCTAAAGTATTGCGGATAGTGAACAACTCGAGCGGCGCGGGTGGCAAGTTTTCTGTCAGAAAAAAGAGTGCCCGGAAGAGGGGTTCGAATAAGCTGATTATCTCCAAGAATTTTTGAAGCGCTGGTCATATCATATGACTAGACTGATGGAGGCGATATAGATGATCTCTGACTTGGGGAAAGATGTAGTTTATTGCGACAAATGCCGGAAGCCAATCGCTCTCCCATATGAGAGCCCGCTAGGAATATTTCAAGAATTTGGAGGTCGGACCAAGAGTGAATGGCCGGCAACATTTCTATGCCCTCGTTGCGGGAAAGTGTTCGTCTGTTCCGATGCCACGATTGATGACGAAGTTCGAGTGAGGGTTCAAGACTCACTCCTGCCTGATCTCTTGCGAGTTGAGTATTCAAGCGTCCAGGAAAACGCCGAGATGAAGAAGGTAATATATACAACTTGTCCCAAAGATGCTGACCCAAAAGGCGAAATGCCACGACTTCTTAAGTCTCTCCCAGAGATTGGCGGTGCTTTGAAGGTGAAGATTCACGTTTCTCCCTTTCAGTTGACGGCCGTGGAACCCATGGCCTTCACAAGCGCAAAGGGGTAGGCCAGAATCTGGTACATCGGTAGACCCACAATAACAGAACAATTGGGAAAGGGGTGCGAGGTGGAGACTGAAGCGGTGACAAGGACATTCGGGGATCAAGGGCACGCTCCTGGTATGTACTGGCTTGGCGGGGACGTAATCAAAAGTCTCATATTCAAGCTGGATTGGGAGCACTTTAATGAAGACTGCAATCTCAGAGAGGCACTTGACCGCTTGCACGGTGCAAGCCTCCGAAATCTGGATTTTATGCAGGTTCGAAATTCAGAGTGGGACATTTATATCGTAGAGGAACGCGAGATTAAGGTGAAAGGTAAGTCTCATGATCTACGCATCCTGAGAGAGTTGTTAGAATTGACACGCAAAGGTGTCAAGCCATTCGAGGCGACTTGGTTTTGTTATTACAACGACGGTGAAAGAAACTTATTTTTTGTGCTTCATGCGGGAAAGATCGTAGATGACTGTTATTCGTTTCTTAACGTCTTTCCGTTGGTATTAGGTGGGATGGGATGGGACGCTTCTGACTTTGGCTTGTGTGGCCATCCGGGTTTTGATGATGCATTCGAAAGATATTGGTATAGAAAGTTTTATACGGAGACGCTTGCTGGACAACTTATGGTACTTAGTCCCAATGAACTAAAGCTTTACCATTATGATAGGGAAGTGAGTGTGCGTACACAGTATGTCATGTCGAGATTATTGGTGAGTATGTCCTGGGTTGTGATTCCGCTTTTGGCTGCAATTGCTTTCCCAATACTGCGGTTTTATATGGCACTTGCCGCTTTAGCGTTCGTGGTTCCGTGGGTTAGCATCTGCTGGCGGCTACTCAAAACCGGCAGGATCTGAGGATATGGATGGCGGGCGTCCCACATCTCGATTCTGAAATGTGAGAGATTACTGCACGAGTTTGCAGATTATTTCCCCGTTCCGGCGCACAATCAAAATATGAACAAGATCCAGAGGACGGGGCACTTTCTATTCCCTTTCCCTCAGGCCCATTTTTCCGGTCCTTTTCGCCTTTCCTTCTCCTAAAAGTCGGGGTACCCCCACCCCCCCTACCCTGTTTAGGCCACTTATTGACCACCTCACCGCATGTAACCTACATATAATCAACAAGATGAGATTTATTCCTGTTTACTAATCAGTAACATCAAACTCCAGATTTTGCCCCTTTTTAGCCCTAAAAAGGGCCGATTTAACCCCAAAACGACCTCTTTTTCGCCGGATTCCGCTTCTCTTTTAGAACTGCGTCAGGCTCAACACATTCTTGTCGGGATCATGAAACCATGCAATCCGCGCGCCGCCAGGTGCGGTCCAAATTCCAAGCGGGTCGTTATCGTTGAGACCCGCATAGCGCCGGAACTCAACGCCGGCCGACTGAAGCTGCTTGACCGTCGCTTCGATGGATTCCACTTCCCAACCCAGAACCGTAAAAGGCGCTGGAGTGTGTTTGCCCACGGGGGTCACGCGCAGCATGGTTCCGTTGGCGTCGAAGACCAAAGCAAACGGCTTCTGATCCTCCACCAGACGCAGTCCAAGCACACCTTCATAGAACGCCCTTGCCTTTACCGCATCGGTAACACCCGCAAAAGCCACCAGCTTGCTCGTGCCCAGAATCGATTTCTGAGTCATAGTGCACCTCCAAAGGGATTTTCTATCGGCAGCTATTTTGCATCTTTGCTGGTCATCAGATCCACAAACATCTTCTGGAAGCGCTCCAGGTCGAGGTCTGTCTGCGCATGAACCAGACGCACGCCAGTCGCGGGCTTCATCTTCTCGCTCCAGGTCATCGTGTCGCCGTAGCTGGGTCCGTGGCTCAGGTCCACATCCATGTAGAGGACTTTCTCGCGGGTGATGATCGAGGGGTCAAGCCAGGCGCAAGCGGTCAGCTCGTCCCACAAGTAGTAGCGGCGCTGGCTCCAGGCGGCGATGTAGCGCGCAGTGGGCGTAGTCGATTTGGAAATATCGTCGAGCATCTGCTGAGTGAAGGGCGCCTTGATGGAGACATCGACTGTGGTCGCAACGATGCGTGGCCAATCGGCGTGCAGGACGATGTGCGCAGCCTCGGGATCAAACCAGAAGTTGAACTCATGGCGCGGGTCGGAGGCGAACTCCGGATCGTCACTGTGCGGGGTGAGGCTGCCGCCCATCAACACAATGCCCTGCGTGAGCGAGGCGAACTCGGGATCGATGGAGATGGCCAGAGCGATGTTGGTCAGGGGGCCAGCGGCATAGATGGTGACTTGATGAGGATGAGCGCGCACCTGGCGGATGAGGAAGTGGGCGGCGTCTTCGTCGATGGCCTTGATGGTGGGCTGCCCTTCGGGCATGGGCGGAATTTCATAAGGCCCGTGCGCGTTGGATTTTACCGGAGGGCCGGGAGTTGTGCCGGGGATCTGTTCCGTGGAGAGGCTTTGGCCCCAGGCGCCCAGCCACTCAACCTTGCCGTCGAGCGCGGCGGAGAGGCGGGTCTCAACTTGCGAGCGAACCAGCGGAAAGACCGCGCCGCGGGCTACGGGAATGTTGGCGTGGCCGGTCAGCTCCAACATGCGCAGGGTGTGCAAGGTCTCCTCGTCGCGCCATGCGTCGCCGGTGACCATAGTGATGCCCAGCACCTCAACCTGAGGCGCCTGCAGCAGCGCCAGCATGGACATCTGGTCGGAGCCGCCGGGGCCGCCGCCGTCCTGATCGATGAGCACCAATCGTTTTTGTGCGTAGCAGAAAGTAGCGGAGAGGGCTAGCAGAAGGAGAAAAATCTTGGTTCTCATGGTTTAGATATTGTGGCATACCAGTGGAGCGGCACCAAGCCGGGCGGGTGGATTTCATCCGTAATAGGTTGCCGAGCGCCCACTGATGCCGCCCTTTGCTCTAAATCAATCATTCACCGAAAACTATTGCCACCTTCAATTGCGAGAACTATGATTCTTGCCATCCGCATATGCGGATGAAGGAGATTTTCCCCATGGCTCCACATGACTTAGTAATCCCGAGAGTAAAGAAGACCGGTTTGGTGAACGCCGTCAGCGACGTCGTCCAGAGCTTGCAGGACTTCGAGCTTCCTGACCTGCAACAATTCACGCGAGAGGGAGTGTACTCGAATACGGCCAGCAAGGACTTTCATCTCTTCTACGTTGGCCGCGACAATGTACACGAGATTCTGAAGTTCGTGCTATCGCGAGTCCGGGTTTCCCTGTATTTAAATATGTTCGGCTTCGACGACGATGAATTGAATGCCATTCTGATGGCCAAGGTGGTGGACCCGACCGTGACCATGCTGATCACCCTGGATCAGAGCCAGGCCGGCGGAGTTCACGAAAAGGCGCTGATTGCAGCAGACCAGAAAAGCAACCTTGCAGCATTCAACACGCATTTCGTGATTGGTCAGTCTCTGACCGGCCAGATCAGCCATACAAAGGGCTTTGTGGCCGATGGCAAGGTAGGCGCGGAAGGTTCGACGAACTGGTCGACATCCGGCGAAGGAATCTTTGTGAACGGGACCTGGAATGTCACCGGGCCAAAGGCGCCCGCGGGGCCAGTGAATCCGGGCAAGGGATATGTGGCGCAAAACAACACCCAGTCCATCTTCACCGATCAGGATACGATCAACCGGTTTCAGACTGAACTGATTACGGAACATGTGATTGCCACCAAAGCAGCACAGAAACCAGCGCCGGCGCCTGCACCACCAAAGCCTGCTGCACCAAAGCCTGCTGCACCAAAAAAGAAGTAAGCCATGTGTCGAGCGCTTTAAGCGCTCGACTCTTAGAACGGGGAGCTCAAAACGCACTCTGCGCTAACGCCGGAAGCGGCCACGATCGCCAGAGTTTCGTCCGCGATCGGCTGAGCTTCGTCCGTGATCGCCAAATCCGCGCGGCTTGAGGGGCGGAGCGACGGGCAGGTTGGTCTTACCTGCTGGGTAGACGGCTAGGAAACGCTCCATGCCTTCGCCGTTGCTGGCCGTCTCTACGCCTTCAATGCCGCGGAAGGCCATGTGCAGCAGGCGGCGCTCACGGCTGTTCATATGCGGAAAGGCGTAAGGGACACCGGACCTGAGCACTTTTTCCGCTGTCGTTTCAGCAGTCAGGCGCAACTCCGCCGCGCGCAGCGCCTTGAAGTTGGCAGCGTCGAAGCTGACCAGGTCGCCCTCGCGCTGGTCGAGGCGGAGAATCTGTGCTGCGATGGTCTCCAGGGCAAGCAGCAGCTCGCCGTTGTGCTGTGTAACCAGCGGCAGATCCGGGCCGCCCAACTCGACGCAGAGGGCGGGAGACTGGCCCTCGGCATCCTGCTCGCCGCCAGTAGCGGGGCCGGCACTGATGCGGTACTTGAGGCGCAGGCCACCGAGCTTGTTCAGGGTGGCGAGGAATCCGGCAATCTTCTGTGCAGCTTGTTGCAGGTCGTCGATAGGCATAACAAACCAGTATCGCAGAACCGGGCCGGGGATGGGGTGGAGAAATCAGCGGACAGCGCCGATTCACTGGAAAACCACGAGCAACAATCAACCCTCCCGCACCTTCGGCGCCAGGTACTCAGGGCCAACCGGGTCGGTGACGGACTCCTCAACGATGCGGTCAATCTCGGCCATGGCAGCGGCATCGAGCTTCCAGTTCATCACGCCGGCGACGGCATCGAGCTGGTCGGGATGCCTGGCGCCCCAGAGGGCGACGGAGACTCCGGGGCGGTCAAGGACCCAGCGGACGGCCAGTTCCAGAACCGTTTTTCCGTAGCGCTCATGGGCGAAGGCAGCCAACTGCTCGACAGCGGTGATGTATTGCGAGAAGCGCGGCTCGCGGAACTTGGGATCGACATGGCGAATGTCGCCAGCATCGAAGCTCATGCCGCGCGTGACGCGGCCGCCGAGCAGGCTGCGGCAGAGCGTGCTCCAGGTGAGGATGGCAACATGGTTCTTCGCGCACCAGGGAAGGATGGACTCATCGATACCGCGCTCGAAGAGGTTGTAGGGCGGCTGGTTGGAGGCCAGCGGGGCCACGGCGCGAAACTCCTCCATCTGCGCAACGCTGAAGTTGCTGACGCCGAGGGCGCGCACCTTGCCTTGGCGCTGAAACTCAGCGAGCACAGCGGCGGTTTCGGCGATGGGAGTGCGCGTGTCAGGCCAATGAACCTGGTAGAGGTCGATATAGTCGGTGCCGAGGCGGCGCAGGCTGGCTTCGAGTTCGAGACGCAGGCGGGCAGCGGTCGAATTGGCGAAGACGCCTTTTTCGCCCCACTCCAAGCCAGCCTTGGTGGCGATGAAAAAATCCTCGCGGCGGCCGTGGGCGCGCATGGCTCGGCCCACGATTTCCTCCGAGCGGCCGTGGCCGTAGATGGGAGCGGTATCGATGAGGTTGATGCCGCGCTCGAGGGCGCCGAGGCAGGTGGCGACGGCGACGGCGTCGGGGATTGCGCCCCAATCCAGCCCACCAATGGCCCAGGTACCGAGACCGATGCGGGAAACCGTGACTCCGGCAATGGTTGTTGTCTCCATGTTCAACATCTTAATCTCCACAAGACGATCGAGGAGGATTCGCGTCGCCGGTGTGCTAATATCTGCGACTGTTCATTTTTTATTTGTCTCATCGCTGATTCAGCAACCAACCGTATGCTTTAATGTATGACCATGCTGCGTAGTTTTGAACCAAGCCAGAGATGCCGACGTATTGGGATTATGGCCGGTTTACATTTCCTTTTGATTCTTATAGTTGCGTTCTCTGCATCGGCCTTTGGACAAGCGGAGGGTGAGGTCCCGGCACAAGATTCGACGGTTCAAAACAAATCGGTCGTTATCACACTCGAGGAGGCGATCAAGCGCGCCGAAGCGAATGAACCGCTGTACGCGGCCTCACTGGCCGAGAGTCTTGCGGCGGGGCAGGAGCGCTGGGTTGCGCGTAAGGATTTGCTGCCCAGCGTTGATTATCACAACCAGGCGCTCTATACGCAGACGGATCGCGGACAGACGATTCCGCGGTTTATCGCCAACAATGCGATACGGGAGTACTCCAGCCAGGCGGTGGTGAATGAAACACTGGGGCTGGGACGGCTGGCGGCCGCGCGGCACGCGGATGCAGCGGAGGCACGGGCAGCGGCAGAGCTGGAGATAGCGCGGCGCGGGCTGGTGGCGGCCGTCACCAGACTTTACTATGACGCGATCGCGGCGGAAAACAAACAGACAATTGCCGAACGCGCTCACGCGGAAGCGGCGGAGTTTTTCGGGCTGACCGGTAAGCGTGAACAGGCGCGCGAGGCCGCACATGCTGACGTAGTCAAGGCGCAGTTGCAGGAGCAGCAGCGGGATCGCGACTTGTCAGATGCAAAGTTGGAAGCCGAGAAGGCGCGATTAGAGTTGGGCGTGTTGCTATTTGCTGATCCGCGCACGCCTTTTATGCTGGTGGCCGGGGATGGAACAGCGGAGATTCCGACGCGATCGGAGGTGGAAGAGGCCGCAGGCAGGAACAATCCTGAGCTGAAAAGTGCGCTGGCGGCGGTGCGGATGAGCAATGCGGATGTGCTGGCGGCGCGGGCGGCTTATCTGCCGGACCTGGGGCTGAATTACACCTATGGCATCGATGCTCCGCAGTTTGCAGTGAATGGGCTCGACCACCTGCGCAACCTGGGCTATTCGACGAGCGTAACAGTGGATATTCCCGTATGGGACTGGCTGGCAACAGAGCACAAAGTCAAGCAGAGCGAGATTCGGCGGAAGGCGGCGCAGGTGGCGCTGACAGCAACCCAGAGACGGCTGATTGCGCGGCTGAATGAGGCATGGTCAGAGGCCGTGACAGCGCGAAATCAGCTGGTATCGCTGGATGCGAGCGTGGCCACAGCTGCTGAAAGCCTGCGTTTGACCAAGCTCCGCTATACGAGCGGCGAAGCTGCTGTGCTTGAGGTTGTGGATGCGCAAACCGCTTTTGTGAGCGTGGAAAATGCGCGCGAGGACGGACGGGTGCGCTACCAGGCGGCACTGTCCGAACTCGAGACTCTGATGGGAACGATGTGAGCTGAAGACGAACATGAAGAAGTGTGCGTATAGAAGCAAAGGAGATGCGTTGCAACAGGCAAGATCAAAGATTAGCTGGGTATTGTGGGTAGCGGTAGCGCTTCCGCTGGTTCTGTGCCCGGGCTGCAAGAAGGAGGCCGAGCCGGAGCCGCAGGTGTCGGTGCAGGCCGAGCATCCCAAGCAACGCGCAATTTCCGAGCATATTCTTGCTGACGCGGTTCTGGCGCCGCTGGCGCAAGCGGCAATTGTGCCGAAGATCAACGCGCCGGTGCGCAAGTTCTACGTGCAGCGTGGATCGAGGGTAATAGAGGGCGAACTGCTGGCTACCTTGGAAAACAGCGATCTTGCCGCGGCGGCGCTGGACAATAGGGGATCATACATGGCAGCGGAGGCGGCTTTTGCCACGGCAACGCAAGCCCAGGTGCCGGAAGATACCCAGAAGGCCGAGGCAGATGTAGCGCAGACCAAAGCCAATCTCGATCTGAATCTGAGCATTGTAAAAAACCGCAAGCAGTTGTTTGCAGAGGGGGCCATCCCCGGGCGCGACCTGGACACATCGCAGGCGGCGCTGGTGCAGGCGCAGGCGGCATACAACACTGCGGTTATGCATCTGGAGTCGGTGCGCAGTGTGAGCCGCGAGGCAGCGCTGAAGTTGGCGCAGGGACAATTGACCTCAGCGGAGGGAAAATTCAAAGGGGCGGCGGCACAGGTGAGCTATTCGGAGATTCGCAGCCCCATCAATGGCGTAGTGACCGACCGGTCATTGTTTGCCGGCGAGACGGCAGCCGCAGGAATACCCCTGCTGACAGTTATGGACACCTCCAGCCTGCTGGCCAAGACGCATGTCGCGCAACGCCTTGCGCAGCGGATGAAGGAGGGCGACGAGGCATTGGTGACGGTGAGGGGATTAAGCGACCCGGTGGCCGGCAGGATTGCGCTCATCAGTCCGGCGCTCGATCCCGGCAGCACGACCGTCGAGGTGTGGGTGAAGATTGACAACAAGGCCGGAACGCTCAAGGTAGGGACACAGGTGAAGCTTTCCATCATGGGAGGTACGGATGCTCATGCGTGGCAGATTCCAACCAGTTCAATTTTGACCGCGCAGGATGGGAGCAAGTCGGTAATGGTGGTTGGAGTGGACGGCGCCGCTCACCGCAAGCCCGTGACGCTGGGTTTAGAGGACGCCGAAAACGTGCAAATCACGAGCGGCATTGCCCCCAGCGACCTGGTGATTACCGGTGGAGCTTATGGGTTGGAGGATGGCGTCAAGGTAAAAGTTGGCGCAGCAGCCGGCGGCGATAAGAGTTCCGGCAAAGGCGGGGGGGCAGAGTGATGCCCAACGAACACTCCGGCTCGGTAGCGGACAACAAGCCATTCTGGCTGATTCGCTCCACGCGCACCATCTTCTTCTTTGTGGCCATTCTTATGCTGGCCGGAGCTTACCTTTCCTTCCAGGTGCCAACCTCGGTTTTTCCAGAGACAAGTTTTCCGCGCGTGGTCATTGGCGTTGATAACGGCGTGATGCCTGTCGAGCAGATGCAGGTAACCATCACCAAGCCGATTGAGGACGCGGTAAACATTGTGCCGGGGTTGAGGACCGTGCGTTCCACCACCAGCCGCGGGTCAGCGGAGATCAGTCTCTTCTTTGACTGGGGTCAGGACATGCTCAGGACGCTGCAGTTGGTTGACGCAGCGCTAAGCAAAGTAGAAAAGTCGCTCCCCGCCAGCGCCAAGATAACGACCAACCGGCTAACCTTTGCGACCTTCCCGATTCTTGGTTACAGCCTGACCACGGATACAGTGCCACAGACCCGGCTCTGGGAGATAGCCACATATGACCTGAAGCCGCCCTTGAATCGCGTGGAAGGCGTGAGCACCGTGACCGTGCAGGGAGATAAGGTGCCGGAGTTTCATGTGATTCCGAATACCGCTCTACTGCAGAGCGCGGGTGTGACCATTCCGGATCTGGTCAATGCCATCCAGGCCTCGAATATTGTGGAATCGCCGGGGTTGTACGAGGCCAATCATCAGTTGATTCTGGGGCTGGTGGGCGCGCAAGTGCACGACGCCGAGCAGTTGAAGTATCTGGTGGTGAAGACCACGCCGGCTGGCGCACCAGTGCGCGTGGGAGACGTGGCCACGGTGGAGCAGGCAACCATGCCGGTCTATACGATGGTGACCTCCAACGGCAAAGAAGCGGTGCTCGTCAACATTACCCGGCAGCCATCGAGCAATACCGTGGCCGTGGCCAATGCGGTGAGCGCGCGGTTGGAGGAATTGAAGAACAAGCTGCCAGCCGGTGTGAAGATCGAGCCATTCTACGATCAGTCGCAGATTGTGCGCGACAGCATCTCAAGCGTGCGGGACGCAATCTTTATCGGGCTAATTCTGGCCTGCATCATCCTGTTTCTTTTTTTGCGCGACTGGACTTCTTCGCTGATCGCGGGAATGGTCATCCCCGTCACCATCGCCGTGACGGTGCTGACGCTCAAATTGATTGGCCAGAGCTTCAACCTGATGACGCTGGGGGGGCTGGCCGCAGCAATTGGACTGGTGATAGACGACGCCATCGTGGTTGTGGAGAACATCGTGCTGCATCGCGATGCGGGTGAACCGTGCGCCGAGGCAGTGCGCAAGGCGCTGGGCGAAATCACTTCGCCGCTGATTGGTTCGACCATTACGCCAGTGGTGGTCTTTTTGCCGCTGGTGGTGGTCAGCGGCATCACGGGCAGCTTCTTCCGGGCGCTGGCCGTCACTATGACCGCCGCGCTGCTAACCTCGCTGGTACTGGCGCTGACCTGGACGCCGGGACTGAGCCTTGTGCTCCTGGGAAAACGGCGCGAAGACGCAGAGTATCACGACCACAAGTCGGGGAAACTGATGGCCGGCATCATCAGGGTTCATAGCCGGGCTCTGGAATGGTCGCTGGCCAAGCCGTTGTGGGTGGGCGGCGCCTGTCTGTTGCTGGTGATTGGCACTTGGGCGGGCTATCAGGCCCTTGGTTCAGACCTGCTGCCGGAGATGGATGAAGGCGGCTTCATTCTGGACTACACCATGCCTGCGGGAAGTTCGCTGACCGAGACCAACCGGGTTCTGGCGCACGTGGAGCGCATTTTGCACGCGACGCCGGAGGTGGAGGTCACCTCGCGCCGCACCGGTCTGCAGTTGGGCCTGGCGGCGGTGACCGAGGCCAACTACGGCGACTTTACCGTAAAGCTGAAGTCCAAACGCAGCCGTGGAATCGACGATGTGATGTCTGATGTGCGCGCTCAGATCAAGGCTACAGAACCGGTGCTGGACGTTGAATTTACGCAGGTGCTACAAGACATGATCGGTGATCTGTCGAATGCGCCCGAGCCGATCCAGATCAAGCTCTTCTCCAACGATCCGGCGCTGCTGGAGCAACTGGCCCCCAGAGTGGGCAATGCCATCAGCAAGATCGAGGGCGTAGTGGATGTAAAGAACGGCATCGACAACACGCTCAGCGGTCCGGCGACCAACTTCCAGGTCAATCCGGTTGCCGCCGCGCGCATGGGATTCACGCCAAGCGAAGTTTCTGAAGACGCTACCGCGATTCTGGATGGAATTCCAGCCAGCGCGCCACTGATTTCAAATGGCCGCCCCTATACGATTCGCATACGCCTGGGGGAAGAGCATCGCGCGTCCCTGGAAGCGATTCAGAACACGGTATTCAACAGCAGCTCAGGCCACTATTCGACCCTGGGAGCGCTGGCGGAGATCGAGCAATTACCTCCGCAGAATGAGATTCGACGGGAGAATCTGCAGCAGCAGGTGGTGGTGACCGGGCGGCTCGAGGGTTCTGATCTGGGCAGCGCAATCGCAAGGGTTCGCCAGACGGTTACCGGACTTCACCTGCCTGCCTCGGTGCGCGTAGAGTACGGTGGAACATATGAAGAACAGCAGAAATCCTTTCATGACCTGCTGCGTGTTCTGCTGCTGGCCCTGGCGCTGGTTTTTGGCGTTTTGCTGACGGAGTTTCGCAACTTTCCAGCGCCGATCGCGATCCTGACCTCTTCGGTGCTGTCCATCTCCGGCGTTATCGTGGCCCTGCTGATTACAGGGACCACCTTCAATGTGGCTTCGTTCATGGGGCTGATTATGGTCATCGGCATCGTAGCCAAAAACGGCATTCTGCTGATGGACGCCGATGAAAAATATCGTGCTGAGGGCGCGCCGGCCTACGAAGCTATGTTGCACGCAGCGCAGCGGAGGCTGCGTCCCATTGTGATGACCGCAATCGCCGCCGTTTGCGGAATGCTGCCATTGGCCTTTGCTCTGGGCGCTGGCTCACAGATGCTGCAACCGCTGGCTATTGCGGTGATTGGCGGGCTGAGCGTCTCCATGGTGCTGAGCCTGGTAGTGACGCCTGTAGTCTACTTTCTGCTGACCCGCAACCGCCAAACTTCGCCGGAGGATGACGCATAACGGGCGTGCAAGTATCAATTTGAAATTTCGCAGATGCGCAGGCTCTCCCGTTGAACACCCCACTCGCCGCATCCCGGCCCCGTGGTGTATTGTTCAATCCGTATGGAACAGATGCCGAACAGCACCCCGCATCCCGCGCCAGAAGCCGAAGAGATTTACCGGCGCTGGATTCAGTTTCTTGACGAAGAGTTCACCCGCCACCATGATCCGGAGCTGCGCGCGGAGATTGTGCGCGACCAACTGACCCAGCTCTATCTGGGACGCCCTCACGGCGGCAAGCTGAATCTGACGCTTACCAGCGAGTTGCCCGGCAATGTGCTCTCGCTCTCGCTGGACCCGGGCAATGTGACCCTGGAGGCGGAGTATTTTGCCGATGCCGACCCTGAGCAGTTAGCCATGCGCAAGCCGCTTCTGTGGTTCTGGCAGATGTTTGATCGCTCGCCCATCGGGACCAATCACTGGTTGGGCCTGCGCTTCCGCGCAATGCTGGGCAGGCACCTCTTCGCCCGTATCGGCGCAGGTGTCAAGATCTTCCGCGGCGTGGAGTTGACCTACGGCTACAACCTGGCCATCGAGGAGGGCGCGGTCATCCGCCAGCACGCTTTGCTGAACGACCGCGGCGGCATCACTATCGGCAAGGGCGCAGTGATCGGCTCGTATGCCCGCATCTATTCGCACAGCCATGGCGCACATGACTACGGCGAGGTCGCGCTCGTACCCACGGTGATTGGCCCGGCAGCCAGGATTGCCAGCCACGCTATTGTGCTTGCCGGCCAGCACGTTGCTGCCGGAGAACTGGTGGGCAGCTTTCCGTCGGAGCGGGAGTGAAAAAGCAGGGAATAGGGGATAGCCAACCTCAGCGAGGACAAATCGCTCACTTGTGACTCTGGACTTGGGGAATCCGCCTGCGTTTATCGACTTCTTCTTTCGCCAGCTCCTCGTCCTCTTCTCCGGGATCGTAATCGTCGCATGCATCACGCTTATTGCAGCTTGGGCAATCGGCGGGTTCGCAGAGTTCCTTTTCCGGGGCCATTTCGTCGCCTTCATTGGTGACGGTCATGGAGTGCACAATTTCGGAATTCTCACGCTCGGAATCGCGATCGA